>CAFBRV010000001.1_pt1 | contig 43559 bp, 39 predicted proteins | sample 7270191 | NCBI WGS metagenome assembly CAFBRV01 (sample SAMEA6814197, study PRJEB35770) | uncultured Actinomycetes bacterium | biome: Freshwater; feature: Freshwater reservoir; material: water | place: Czech Republic | collected 2016-11-09 | depth 30m m
GCTCCAAGGCTTTGGTGCCATAGTGATGAAGAAATCTTTTAGGGCAATCTCGGCTAACTCGTCGATATCGCCTTCGACGAAGCCAAGGGAGGAGAGAACTGGGAATTGGAGCTCGGCTAAAATTTTTCGCACTGCATTAACGCAGCGAGATCCATCCTTCGTGCCATCTTGTGGGACGCCCATTGCATCGGCAACGCGCTCCATTTTTGCAGGAACAATTTTCGCTTCGCGCGTGAGTGTTTCAACAAGCACTAGTCCAATAGTTAAACCATGTGGGACATGCTTAAGTCCGCCGATTGCTTGGCCTAAAGAGTGCTCGGCTGTGCAGTCCGAGATATTCATCGTGAGTCCGGCCATCATGCTGCCAGCGGCCATTCCGGCACGTGCGGATTTGTCGGTGCCATCTTTAAAAGCGGCAACAAGAGCTGGTGTCATCATTCGAACGGCTTCGTAGCCAATTGCATCACCAATCGGAGTGCTGCACTTTGCAATAATTCCTGCAATAGCTTGCGCTAATGCATCGATGCCAGTGTTGGCAGTCATTGATGGCGGCATTGAATATGTAAGTACGGGGTCAACGAGCGCAACTTGTGCACGCAGATTTCCATTCGCGATACCGGCTTTGCGACCAGCTTCTGGATCTGAGATTACCGAACCGCCAGATACTTCAGAGCCGGTTCCAGCCGATGTTGGCAGTGCGATAAGAGGAAGCGTTGCAACGGGATAGACGGATGGTTGGGATTGGAACTCTCTAAATGTGCAGTTGAGTTGGGCGCACAACCGTGCAGCCTTCGCCGTGTCAATTACTGATCCGCCACCGAGTGCCACAACGACATCTGAGCCTGCGGCTTTGAGTGCGGCGATTGCATCATCAACCATTTGAATTGTTGGTTCGCCCGCTGGCTTCTCAAAGAGTGTGACGGCAATTCCGGCGGCTGTCTGCATCTGTTCAATAAGTTTTGCCGCAGCTGGATTAAATTTTTCAATATCTTTGTCAACCATCAAGAAGACTTTGCTAGCACCGAGCTCTGCGACAACTGCCGGCAAAGTCTCTGCTACGCCCGCTCCAAAACGAACTTTAACTGGGAGATGATTATTAAATGCAGTGATGTTGTCCACGGATGCTCCTTGATTATTTGAATGAATTGATTCTATAGCGCTAATGGCTTCTTTGAGTAGCGCGAAAGGATCATATGCAGGGCTATACCTATTGCCATTCCCCATATCAAGTCGATTACGACCGTGCTAATTGCCGTTACAACGAGTGCGGTAGCTTCAGATTTAGTAGTTCTCAATGACTCCATTATTGAGACTGGATTGAGAATTCTGTAACTTGTTCCAAGTAGCAGGCCAGCAATGACTGCCGTTGGAATCTGGCTCACTAATGGCGCGGCAATAAGTGCAATAAAGAGAAGTACAACTGCATGAAATACCGAGGCCAGTCGAGATTTTGCATGAGAGCGTACATTCACGCTCGTGCGTGCAATTGCGCCGGTGGCAGGCATTCCGCCAAAGAGTGATGCGGCAACGGTAGCTAAACCCTGACCGAAGAGTTCGCGGTTAGGTTCGAATTTCTCTTTATTGTGGGCCAAGCCATCGGCAACACGTGCAGATAAGAGTGATTCGACAGCTGCGAGCAATGCAATCCAAAGGGCTGGGACCAATAGAGCGTTCAAGTTTTCGAATATTGGGCTTTGGTAGGTTCCAAGAGAGCGCGGGATATTTCCTATCGTTGCTACATTTATTGAGAAGATTTCAACGATGACAGTTACCAATAGAAGCGCAACAAAACTGGCTGGAATATGAAACTTCATTTTCAATCGATGAACTAAGTGGGGCCAGGAAAACTTAATAAATAAAGTAAGGGCTACGATTAAAAGAGAGGAGTAGTTGAGACCAGCATCTAAAGCATTCTTAATAGTATTCCAAGCAACAATAAAACTCTTTTCGCCGGCACCTTTTTCGATTCCGAGAGCCAAAGGAATTTGCTGCAGGGAAATTATGAGTGCGATTCCGACAGTGAAGCCTTCAACAACTGTCCAAGGGACACGATTAATAACGGCGCCGAGTTTGAAGATTGCCATGGCGATAACCATGACGCCGGCCATTAAGCCAAGCACCGGTATTGCGCCGACACCATAGGTGTGAACGACCGGTATCAAAATGACCGTCATCGCCCCCGTAGGACCACTCACTTGATATTTTGAGCCACCAAAAACGGCGGCTAGAAGACCCGCGATAATTGCAGTAGTTAGACCCGCCGCCGCCGACATCCCTGATGTAATGCCAAAGCCAATAGCTAAAGGCAAGGCAACTATCGCAACAGTTAATCCGGCAATCAGATCAGTGATGAGATCTTTTCGATTATTAGAAAACTCGCTTCTGCGTGGCCAGAAGGAGAAGAACATGTAGCTATGTAAGCAGACTTATGACCGGTTGTCAGTTACCGTTATCACTCTTATGAGCATTGATTTACTTGCATCGTCCAAGCGCGCTCGAAATGGGCTAATGGCAATGTTTTTTATCATGGGCGCAGTATCAATGGGCTGGGTTTCCCGAATTCCGGAGATTCGCGATGCTAATGGATTAAATAATGGTCAATTGGGTTTAATTTTAATTTCGAGCACATTCGGCGCAATTATAGGAGCTCAACTTTCTGGACGCTTAGTTCATACATTTGGAACGAAACCAATTTTGAGAATCGTCACACTTGTCATGCCGACAGGGTTGATCTTGATTGGTATCTCCACTTCACCAATAACTTTAATGGCTGGTCTTTTTGTCTTAGGTCTTGGCTATTCCAGCGTTGATATCACTTCAAATATTCAGGCAGTTGTTGTTGAAAAACTTGTAGGCAAGCGCGTTATGTCCTCATTTCATGCGATGTGGAGCTGCGGCGCATTTGCCATAACGATATTCGGTGGGGCGATAGCAAAACATGTTTCACCACGCGATAATTTAGTAGGTGTGGGTATTGCATGCCTCTTCCTCTTTATTCCAGCGGTGTTTATGTTGTTACCGCCGCAATTAGATGATCACGATGGAGGAGAAGAGGAGACTCAAGCAAAAATCCCTCTCTTTAGCAAAGATGTATTGCCTCTCTGGGGGATTGGTATTGGATTATTAGGAGGACTTATTGCAGAAGGTGCGGTAAGTGACTGGGGCGCAATTCTCTTGCGCGATGACATGGGTTATGGCATTGGAGTGAATGCATCGGCCTTTGCCGTTTTTTCTTTGGGAATGATCGTCGCACGCTTTATGGGCGATAGAGCCCTCGATTACTTTGGTCCCCGAAGAACCGTCTTATACGGTGGATATTTAGGGGGATTTGGCCTGGGTCTTGGAATAGCAATTGGAGTTCCACTTTCAGACACACATCCCTTACTCGCTCTCATTGTTGTAAATATTGGTTTTGCTTGTGCTGGTCTTGGTATCGGGCCAATGTTCCCAGCATATATTTTAGCCGCCTCTCAAATACCAGGTATTGCATCATCGGTGGCTATCGCACGCGTTGGAGTAATTGGTTTGGCTGGTTATTTCATTGGACCATCAGTCACTGGTGCATTTGCACAGCTAACCTCATTGCCGATTGCTATGACCTATCCAATTTTGATGTTATTACTTGCCGGATATCAGTCACACATAATTAAGAAGTAGCAGAGCTTTAGAAGTTAAAGAATGCACCTGTAATGCTTGGACCGAAATCAGCTCCGGAGCCAACGAGTACAAAGATAATCAATGCAGCACCTGCGAGTGCAATATCTTTAAAGAAGCCACTCATCTCATTCTGCTTAGCTGTTTCATCACTCTCTTTCCAGAATGCATGCATCATGAAGGCGGTTGGAATAAGGAAGGCCGCAATCAGCAGTGCTCCAAGATCTGCGTACACGCCAGATGCGACATAGAGACCACCAATTAAAATCATCAGCCCAGACACAATCACAGCCAGCTTTGCAGCCGGAACTTTCTTATACGTGGCATACGCGCTCATCACCTCAGTTTTGGCGAGATGCATGACGCCCATGTTGATAAAGATCAGTGCAAATAGCACACGTCCGATTATTAGTACTGCGTCCATGAGGCTCCTTTAAGCGTTGTGTACTCCAGAAGCTCAATTTAGTTGAAATTTCAACTAATACTCTAGGCGACACGCCATACCCACTTGCCATCTGTCAGCCCAAGGGGCTAGTTTTCGAACACCTGTTCGAATATCCACAGCCACAAGGAGCACACCTTAGAAATGTCAGCCCACCAGATTAACTCCGCCCACGATGTCATGATCGATGGTGCGACTACGCCTATTGAATTTACGTTCAGAGGCAAACGCTTTCGCATTCATGCAGTTTTATCTAGGTGGTGTGAGGCCGGTGGTTGGTGGAATCGAATTAGCGATGGAAAGTATCGTCCCGATGATGCAGCTCGCGCAGTGTGGCGCGTTGAGGCCGCTCCTCTTGGAGCCCTTACGACCTTCGAACTTGAACGCGACGAGCTCAGTGGTCAATGGATTATTAGATCGATATGAGTTTTATTCATCTCAATGTTGCAAGTGCCTACTCACTCAAATACGGCACAACCCAGCCACACGATTTAGTTGCACGCGCTGCTGAGTTTGAAATGCCGGCTTTAGCGCTGACCGATCGTGATGGTCTAGCTGGCGCAGTTCGTTTTGCGCAGAGTTGCCTTGACTACGGGATTGCACCAATCATCGGAGTCAATCTCCCTATTAATTTGGGGAGTGATAAAAATCGGATTACATTACTTGCCCATAGTGATGGGGGATGGTCGGCGTTGTGTCGATTGCTTACATCCCTTGCCATGGTGAGTGATAATCGCAACCCCGTTCTTACCCTTGAATTCCTGCAACGCTTTAGCCATTACAGTTCAAATCTCTACGCACTTCATGGCCCCGAATCACCAGTGGGTGCGCTACTCACCGATAACCGTATTGACGCAGCTTTTTCAACATTTAATGCAACTCGGGATTTGTTTGCCGGTAATGCCATCGAATGTGTTTCACATGTAGTTGCAGGCAAAGGCCCACGCTCGATGGCGCATGCTGCTAGGTCACTGATTTTTGCCCGCGATCACGATATCGATGCCGTTGTTACAAATGCTGTACGCATGCGAGATCGCAGTGACGGACCGGTGGCAGATGTTTTAGATTGCGCTCGCCAATTAGTACCGCTACATCCACGACATGTCGAGCGCCGCAATGCTGAGGGCTTTTTAAAATCCGGTGATGAGATGATTTCATTAGCAGCTGAAATTGCACGCGCAGCTGGTGAGCGCACACCGCGCCAACTACTTGCAACGACTCGTGCATGGGCCGAACGCGCTTTATTATCTCCTGCACGCGATATTGGTTTGGGTGGTGCGCACTTGCCCGAGCCTCATGTCGTCGGCGCACAATCTGCACATGAGATGCGCATCTTGTTGCGTACCCGCAGTGAGGCCGGAATCAATTGGCGCTATAGCGATAGTGGTGCGATTAAGAAAGCGCGTGCACGTTTAGATGATGAATTATCAACGGTTGCAACACTGGGTTTTGAATCTTATTTTTTAACGGTTGCCGATATCTGCGATATGGCGAGGAGCGCTGGTATTCGTGTGGCTGCGCGCGGTAGCGGTGCGGGCTCACTTATCTGTCACTTACTTGGAATCTCAGGTGTTGAACCCATGGCACACGGTTTATTAATGGAGCGCTTTTGTTCACCGCTTCGCAGAGCTCTGCCCGATATCGACATCGATGTTGAATCCCACCGACGTCTTGAAATCTATGACATGGTTTTCAATCGCTATGGCGATACAAGCTGGGATACACCCAATAATCAATCGCGATGTGCAACCGTTGCAATGGTCGATACATACCGGGCTAGACATGCCATTCGAGATGCAGGCGCAGCCCTTGGCCTGCCTGGGATGGAGATTGATATGTTGGCAAAGTCAATGCCACATGTACGTGCACGTAATATATCTAGTGCACTTGAAAATCTTCCTGAGCTTAAGTCTCTCAATGTTAAAGCCCCACTTACTGCGATGACGATCGCCCTTGCCGAGCGCCTTGATGGATTACCAAGGCATTTAGCGATGCATCCTTGCGCGATAGTTCTATCCGATGGTGGTCTATTAGATCGCGCGCCTCTAGTTGCTAGCGCCAGTGGTTATCCAATGGTTGTCTTTGATAAAGATGATGTCGAAGCTATTGGCTTATTAAAACTCGATGTACTGGGTGTGCGCATGCAATCTGCTATTTCATATGCACTTACTGAAATCGAACGCACACAGGACATGAAGGTCGATATCGATTCAATACCGCTAGATGATCTACAGACGTATGAGTTGATTCAATCAACACGCACCCTTGGAATTTTCCAAGTCGAAAGTCCGGGCCAGCGCGAACTAGTTGGCAAACTCGAACCTAAAACATTTACTGATTTGATTATCGATATCTCCCTCTTTCGTCCAGGCCCAGTTAAAGGCGACATGATTACGCCCTTTTTAAAGGCGCGCCATGGGTGGAGCAAAGCTCAGATTATTCACCCCGATCTCTATGAAATCCTGCGAGATACCGAGGGCGTTGTCGTCTTTCATGAGCAGGTAATTCAGATTATTGCGGCAATGACAGGTGCCTCTTTAGCTAGCGCCGATGAAAAGCGCCGTGCGTTAGGGGATAAGAGTGGTGCACAAGAAGTTTGTGACTGGTTTTTTCCCACCGCAACATCGCGAGGATATGAACTACCTGTCATCAATGAGATCTGGGAGCTTTTGCGGGCCTTTGCATCCTTTGGTTTTTGCAAGGCCCATGCCGCCGCCTTTGCTATGCCAACATATCAATCGGCCTGGCTTAAAACACATTACCCCGCAGCTTTTTTGGCGGGGGTTCTCACGCACGAGCCGGGCATGTATCCCAAACGCTTAATCGTCGATGAGGCGCGTCAAATGTCAATTGCTATCGCACCGTTAGATGTTAATAAATCAGACTCTGTATATCGTGTTGAAGAAAATGGGGGAGCGATCCGTATTGCGCTATCGACTATTTCAAAGATCAGTGATGGTGAAATTGCATCAATTATTGCCGGCCGTCCTTACACGGATCTAACTGACTTCAGACATCGCTCTGGTAGCAGCGCTCCAGTTACTGAAAGCATGATTCTTACTGGGGCTTTTGATCGTTTACACACCGATGTAAACCGCCGCGATCTTCTGCTTCATCTATCTGATTTAGAACGCTCACCTAATAAAACTATCTCTGGCGCCCAGATGAACCTAGCTTTTGCCCCGCCTGCTCTCATTAGCAGCGGTCTTCCCGATATGAACTCTGCCGAAAGTGTGCGCCATGAAGTTGATCGACTAGGCATTGATATGTCCCATCACTTAATTGAGTTTTATAGCGATTTTCTTAATGCTATCGGCGCTGTCCGATCATCGCAGTTACTAGAGGCTCGTTCACGCTCTAGTGTTCTTGTAGCTGGCATTAAAGTTGCAATGCAGACCCCACCTGTGCGCTCAGGCAAACGCGTTATCTTTTTAACCCTCGATGATGGCTATGGATGTAGCGATTCGGCATTCTTTAGTGATGCACAGACCGACTATGCCGGCGTTCTGTATTCATCATCTCTGCTACTGGTTCGGGGCGTTACCCGCCGCACAGGTGCGCGTGGAATTTCAATCAATGGCACAGGTGCTTGGGATTTGCGCGCGGCATATGAAACATGGCGCACTAAAGAAAGTACGCTGGCAATATGAGTTCGGCATCGATTCTTCACGTGGACATGGATGCCTTCTTTGCCTCCGTCGCCGAGCGCGATAACCCCGAACTAAAAGGTAAAGCGGTAGTAATTGGAATGGGCGTGCGTGGTGTTGTCTCGGCGGCTAATTACGAGGCTCGAAAATTTGGGATTCATGCAGCAATGCCAGTTGGTCGAGCTCGCCGGTTAGCACCTCACGCCATTTTTTTGCCGGTAGATATGCCGCGCTATCAAGAAGTCTCATCGCATGTTATGGATATCTTCGAAAGTTTTACGCCATGGGTTGAACCCATCTCACTCGATGAAGCTTTCTTGGATGTGAGTGGCGTAGAACGATTACTAGGTTCACCTCGCGAAATTGCAACGATGATACGAGCAAAAGTAGAGAGCCAAGAGGGAATAACATGTTCAGTTGGAATCGCACCGTCAAAGTTCATTGCAAAACTTGCATCGCAGCATTGCAAACCAAATGGAATGCTTGAGATTACTGCGGATCGGATTCTTACCTTCCTGCATCCATTACCGATTCAAGCCATGTGGGGAGTAGGAGAAAAAACTGCGGAAACTCTAGAGCGTTTAGGCCTTCGCACTATTGAAGATATCGCGAATCTGCCCCGTGCTACTTTGATCCGCGCATTAGGACAGGCCAGCGGGGCATCACTCTATGAACTTGCTTGGGGTCGTGATTATCGAGATGTGAAGCCGCATGATGCTGAAAAAAGTATTAGCGCGGCTGAAACTTTTGCCCGCGATTTAGATAACCCCGCCGAAATATTGACTGAGTTTTTGCGCTTAACCGAACGAGCATCGGCGAGGCTGCGCGACAAAGATCTCTTCACCAAAACTATTTCAATAAAAGTGCGCTTTGCCGATTTTTCAACAATCAATAGATCTAAAACTCTCGCACTACCGATAAATGGAACCCATGAGATTTATGAGGTAGTTAAGGCTCTCTATGAGGCGCTAAGAATCGACCGAGCCAGGCTTCGCTTGGTAGGTGTATCTCTTGAAAATTTGACCAGTGGCGCCCCAGAGCAGTTAGTTCTAGGAGCCCGAGAGAGCGGTTGGCGCCAGGCCGATGGGGCGATAGACCGTGCTAGGGCTCGATTTGGCGCGGGAAGTGTGCGCCCAGCGCGCTTAATTAAGCCAACCTCAACGGATAGTGAATAAGTAGCACCTAACGAGAAAATTCTCTATTATTGCCATATGCCTTTATCTGATCATGAGAAGCGAATGCTCCAGGAGATGGAAGCTGCGCTCTTAACTGAAGATCCGCGCCTGTTTTCAGCCCTTTCTGGTGATGCAAGGCCGCCACGGCGTACTCGCACCCTAGTTGGGGCCGCCCTCATTCTTAGTGGGATTGCAACGCTATTTGCTGGATTAGTCTCTAAAACAACGCCGATTGGGGTACTTGGTTTTGTGATAGCCCTTGCCGGAGTAATCGCGATTGTCTCCTCGATCGGCGGCCGAAGCCCCCGCATCAAGGGCGCTCGCAAAAAGGCAGGATTCGGTTCACGTCTTGAAGAGCGATGGGATGAGCGCAACAATCAATAAACCGAAGTAACCCGAACAGGCCTCCCATATGGGGGCCTTTTTTAATGCTTGAAAAGTGGGGCTAAGTGGATGAAAAGAGGTAAAAATTGGCTAGAAGTGGTGCAAAAAGGGGGAAAAGGGAGTAAAGTGGGGAAATAAGCTGGAGTTCTTTACGGCGAATCACCTTGGGGAAGGGGTACATATGTTTCTTGGTACCCATGAGCCACGTCTTGATGAAAAAGGTCGACTCATTCTTCCCGCAAAATTTCGTGAAGAGTTGGCATCTGGATTAGTCATCACTAAAGGTCAAGAGCGTTGCCTATATGTTTTTCCTTCGAGTGAATTTGAAGTTATTACTCAGACGTTAAAACAAGCGCCAGTCACTGCAAAAGCAGCTCGTGATTATAGCCGAGTGATGTTTGCCGGTGCACACGATGAGATTCCTGATCGTCAAGGACGCATAACTATTCCTGCGCACCTTCGTACGTATGCAGCTCTTGAAAAAGATTGCGTTGTCATTGGCGCAAACACACGAGTTGAAATCTGGGATTCAAATTCTTGGAATGAGTACTTAACAGATCGCGAAAAAAGTTTTGCAGATGTTTCTGAGGAGGTCTTTCCAGGTTTGTTCTAACTAACTCTCATCTGTGGCCACCGCCGACCCTTCGAACGTATCGGCGCCCCTTCCCCGGCGCCGCTACTAAATAGATCCGTCGGCCGGCGGTGACCAGAGATGAGAGTTGAAAACACAAAATGTTCGTAGGAATTTAATTTCAAGTAAAGGGGGAGTAATGATTGATAAAGATGCACATATATCTGTAATGCGAGATCGATGCATTGAACTCCTTGAACCGGCAATCATGACAACTCACAATCCTGTAATAGTTGATGCAACATTAGGTTTGGGCGGACATACCGAAGCTTTGTTGGCAAAATTTCCAACACTGACAATCATTGGCATTGATCGAGATAAAGATGCATTGGCTAGAGCAACTCAACGGCTCGCCGCATTCTCTGATCGTTTACTTACTTCTCATGCCAGCTTTGATTCGATCGGCAGCGTAGTTGAATCATTTGGCTACACCCAAATTACTGGCGCACTTTTCGATCTTGGTGTTTCCTCTATGCAGTTAGATGAAACCGAGAGAGGTTTTTCATACTCCCATGATGCGCCGCTTGATATGCGAATGGATCGAAATCAAAGTTTAACTGCCTCCGAAATTATAAATACTTACGAGCCAGGTCAATTAGTTCGAATTTTGAGGACGTATGGTGAAGAAAAGTTTGCAACACGGGTAGTTGAGTCAATTGTTAAGGCACGTGCAGTTGCACCACTCAATTCAACTACTCAGCTAGCGACTTTGGTTAAAAATGCCATACCCGCAGCTACTCGTCGAACCGGTGGCAATCCTGCTAAGCGAACATTCCAGGCGCTTCGCATTGAAACAAATGATGAGTTAGGTGCCATAACTCGTGCTCTTCCAATTGCGCTTAAATTGCTCAGCGTTGGCGGTCGGTTAGTGGTCATGTCTTTCCAATCTCTGGAAGATCGAATTGTAAAAGAGCTTTTTGTTGCAGCGACTACTTCAGGCACGCCTCGTGAACTTCCATTCGAGTTGCCCGAATTTGCGGCAAAGTTTTCACTTGTCTTTCGAGGAAGTGAAACTCCTAATGCCCAAGAACTTGAAGAGAATTCACGTTCTGCGTCGGTACGTCTTCGCGCCATCGAAAGAGTGGCCGCATAATGGCAATGACAGCAACCGCAGTTGCCCGCTCTAAGGAAAAGTTTGCACAAAAATCGACAGAAGTAGCGCTAAAACTCGTTCCTAATATCTCTCCTGGAGCCCAGGCAAATAGAAAATTCTTTGCAGTTTTTGTTTCTGCAGTGGGGGCAGCTGGACTGCTTCTGTTACTTGTCATCAATACGCTTCTAGCACAAGATGCTTTCGTACTAACACATCTTAAGCTTGAGGCAAAAATGGTTAGTGACCAACGCGAAGCGATAGCACGACAGATAGATGCCCAATCATCCCCAGAGGCGCTTGCACACGCAGCTGCAGCACTAGGAATGAAACCATCTGAGTCACCGGTATTTTTGAACTTGGATGCAGAAAAAATTGAATCGCAGAGTGTGAGCAATGGGTAATTTCGCACTAGCGCACAGTCGCATTCGAATCTTAGTACTGGCAATTGCCATCTTCATGCTCATATTTGGTGCTCGTCTTGTTCAAGTGCAGGCTTTAGAAGCTGGCGACTATCGATTGCGCGCAGTTAATGAAATGGAAAATACTCGCTCACTTCTGGCCCCACGGGGGGAGATCACTGATGTCAATGGGGTTGCCTTTGCACGCAGCGTTGCTGCCACAAGTATCGTTGTCGATCAGACTCAAATCACCAATCCTTCACGTGTGGCAAATTTTGTTGCACCAATTTTGGGTTTAAATGTGGCCGACGTTGAAGCAAGCATCACAGGAGATCGTAAGTGGAGCATGGTTTATCAAAATGCTAAGCCAGCGACTTGGCAGAAATTGAGTTCAGAGATCTCAATTTTTAATGAAAAATTTCCGGCAATGAGCCCTGATCGTATAATTGGATTTTTTCCTGAGCGCAGTTACATCCGTGAGTATCCATCGGGCTCACTCATCGCATCACTTGTTGGCTTTGTAAATCGAAGTGGTGTTGGAGCAACAGGTCTTGAATCAAGCATGAACTCTTCAATTTCAGGAGTAGATGGCAAATACTCCTATGCCAATGGATATGGCGCCGAAATTCCGGGTTCTCAATCTGAAATAATTCCGGCACAGGCAGGAACCTCAGTACGTTTAACTATTGATCGTGATATTCAATGGGTAGCCTCCAAAGCGATCTCCCAAGCCGTTAAGTCATCTAGAGCTATAAGCGGAACCGTCATCGTCATGGATCCTAAAACAGGCGAGATCTTGGCACATGCAACCGCTCCAACTTTTAATCCAAACCACACATCTAGAGTCTCCCTAGTCGCGATGCGAAATCCATCAGTACAAGATGTATATGAGCCTGGCTCAACCGGGAAAGTGATGACTATCGCTGCGGCTTTAGAAGAGAAGAAAATAACTCCCGAAACCGTATTTACGATTCCTTATACTCTCAAGCGCTCTAACAAGGTTTTTCATGATCACGAAAAACATCCCACTCAGCGTCTGACTTCATCAGGTGTTTTAGCGGTTTCCAGCAACACCGGCACAATTAAAATCGGAGAGCTCCTTTCAAACCAAACACTTTATAGCTACCTTTCCAAGTTCGGTGTTGGCGTTAAGACTGGCTCAGGGCTTCCCGGTGAATCCCGAGGAATTCTGCCTGAAGTTGCCGATTGGTCAGGTACCACTGCTCCAACGGTTGCATTTGGTCAGGGATACTCCTTAACCGCGATGCAGGCCACGAGCATCTTTGCAACGATTGCAAACAACGGCGTTCGAGTCTCTCCCACTGTAATTGCTGGCACGAGTGATTCAAGTGGCAACTACACTCCGGCGCAAGGTCGCACCAGTGAGCGAGTTGTTAGTATCGAAACCGCCCAGGCGATGCGAATCATGATGGAGAGTGTTGTTTCATCTGCAGGAACTGCGCCTAGTGCGGCGATAGCTGGCTATCGAGTCGCTGGAAAAACTGGAACTGCGATGCGCATTGATGACACGTGTGGGTGTTATCGCGGATATACCGCATCATTTATTGGATTTGCACCGGCAGATAAACCCGCTTATGTAATTAGCGTAACGATTCAAGATCCCAAGGGTATGCACTGGGGTGGAGTTCTCGGAGGACCGGTTTTCAAACAGGTCATGTCATTTGTATTACAAAGTCGTCACATCGCACCTACTGGTACAACCGTGATACCAGTGGCGCTGACGGAAAGAGAATTAGTTGCGAAGAAGGTGGCGAATGCAAAGACCACTAAATAGTCCAAGCAAGAACCTTGCCTCTGTTCTCTCTATTATCGGAGCGACATCGGTTACGAGCCAAGAAGAGTTGTCAACGATTGAAATTACCGGAGTCTCGCAATCTAGTAGCGGCATAGTTGCCGGGGATATTTTTGTGGCTTTACCAGGCGATAAATTTCATGGCGCAGACTTTTTTCTGGATGCAATCGCCAAAGGCGCGCTAGCCATCCTCACTGATGAGATAGGCGCTTCAAAAATCTCTGGAGTTCCAGTTTTAGTCAGTTCGAATCCGCGTCGATCAGCTGGGATATTGAGTGCTTGGTTCTATGCCGAACCTATGCGCGATCTATACAGCATTGGGATTACAGGTACAAACGGTAAAACTACGGTCACAACTCTCTTGCATCAAATTATGGAAGCGGCTGGGCGGGAGAGCGGGCTTATTGGTACCGTGGAAACTCGTATAAGTGATGACGTTCTAGTGAGTAAAAGGACGACACCAGAGAGTTCGGATTTACAAGCGCTATGTGCACTTATGAGAGAGCGTCACATGCGCAATATCATCATGGAAGTTTCTAGTCATGCAATAAGTTTAGAGCGGGTTAGAGGCAGTCACTTTGCTGTAGTTGGTTTCACAAATCTTTCTCAAGACCATTTAGATTTTCATGGTTCAATGGAAAATTACTTTAAAGCCAAAGCTGAGCTCTTTACTTTTGAATATGCAGATCTTGCGGTCATTAACATTGATGATGCGTACGGTGCCAGGTTAATGGTATTAACGGAGCTTCCGGTCATAACGCTTTCTCGTAAGGATGAGAAGGCGACATGGCACTACACATCGATTGTTCGTGACTATGTGGGTGCAAGTATTTCAATTCGTGGCAGCGGCGGAATTTTGATTGAAAGCAAGACCTCTCTTTTCGGAGGATTTAATTATGACAATCTACTTATGGCTGTGGCTATCGCAGTTGAGGGTGGAGTTGATCCGATAGACGTTGCGGCAATAATTCCACGATTGACTGGAGCAGTAGGTCGTTTAGAAGCGGTGCGCTTAGGACAAAGATTTACTGCACTTGTTGACTATGCACATTCACCCGCTGCAGTGGTCAACGTTCTTGAGACCGCCCATGAAATTACAGATGGAAATGTAATCGCCGTTTTGGGGTGCGGAGGAGACAGGGATACTTCAAAGCGCTCATTAATGGGAATGGCGCTTCTAGATGGTGCCGATATTGCGATTTTTACTAGCGATAATCCTCGAAGTGAGAATCCTGAAGTAATTCTGGAGCACATGATAGAAAACATTGAGATTTTATCGCCGAATCAAGTAATCAGTGATCGCGCTTTGGCGATTAAGACCGCGGTCAATCACGCCAAAACTGGTGATGTTGTAATTATTTTAGGCAAAGGTCATGAAAAAGGCCAGGAGATTGCAGGTGTTGTTCATGCCTTTGATGATCGTATTGAATTAGCCCGTGCGATTGAAGATAAACAATGATTACTTTAACTGCTGGTGAGATTGCACTGCTTGTAGGAGGCGAGCTTCATTGCGATGCCAACTTGCTCATATCAAAGGCTCCTGTGTTTGACTCAAAATCGGCTACACCTGGCTGCTTCTTTCTGGCTTTGAAAGGTGAAACTAGGGACGGCCATGATTTTGTTGCAGAGGCGTATCGACTCGGATCAGTGTTTTCGCTTACAACGCACGTAATCGATGGACCATGCATAGTTGTCAACGACGTGGTCCTTGCGACCTCTGTAATTGCCGCTTTTGTTCGTACACGCTTGAACAATTTGACCGTGATTGCAATAACTGGATCGCAAGGTAAAACAAGTACTAAGGATTTATTGGCGCATATGTTAGCTGCGGTTGGTCCGACGGTTGCCCCGTTTGGATCATTTAATAATGATTTAGGCCTTCCAATAACACTGCTTGAATGTGACGAACGAACTCGATTTTGTATTTTAGAAATGGGCGCGCGACATAGAGGTGACATTGCCCGATTATGTGAAATCGCTAAGCCTGATATCGGAGTAGTTTTAGTTGTAGGAACCGCGCACTTTAGTGAGTTCGGATCACAAACGGCAATCGCTGAAACTAAGAGCGAGTTGATTCAGGCGTTAGGAAAGAATGGAATTGCGATTCTAGGAAGTTATGATGAATTCACACCTGCCATGTCTTCACTTCACGATGGCGCCATCATTACTTTTGGAGAGAAAAATGATGTTGATGTGCGTGGGGCAGATGTAGAAATTCGCGAGGGTCGCCCACACTTTGATCTAGTCACAAAGGCAGGTCGTGATGCTGTAGGGATGCGGCTCATTGGTGCTCATCACGTTTCAAATGCATTAGCCGCAGCTGCAGTAGGCACGGCGCTGTCACTCCCGCTTGAGCTCATCGCAAGCTCTCTTTCGACTGCTGAAGTGCACAGCAAATGGAGAATGGAGTTAGTCGAGATAGATGATCTTCTTCTCATTAATGATTCTTACAATGCCAATCCGGCATCTATGGAAGCGGCGCTACGGAGTTTGGTTTTCTTTGCCCAAGAGCGTGGGGGCCAATCCTGGGCTTTTATAGGAAAAATGCATGAACTCGGCGAGTCAGGTGAGGTTGCGAGCAAAGGTATTGGCACTCTTGCCTCTGGGATTGGTATTGATCACTTAGTTATTGTCAACGCCCCGGAGTATGGAACTGGAGTCGGCCCAATGCAATTTCATCATGTTGCAGACATGGCTGAGGCGACTGGTTTTGTTAAATTCTTGGCCAAGGGTGACGTTGTATTAGTCAAAGCCTCACGAGCTGAACACTTTGAACTCTTAGCTCAAGAGATAAGTGAACTCTGGACACACAAAGATAGTAGTCAAGAATGAGACAAATTCTAATTGCCGGTGCATTTGCACTTTTATTTTCCCTTTTTGGCACTCGTGGACTTATTAAAATTCTTGCAACCCGAGGTTATGGGCAGATTATTCGTGATGATGGACCAAGTAGTCACCATGTGAAGCGCGGCACACCTACTATGGGTGGAATAATCTTGATTGCAGCTGCTTTGGTTGGATATTTAAGCGCTCATATTTTGACGCAAAACTCACTCACAATATCTGCCGTACTTGTTTTAGGGTTGGTTATCGCACTGGGAGCTCTTGGTTTTGTCGATGATTGGCTCAAAGTTTCTCGCCAAAAATCCTTAGGTTTAACGGCTAAGCAGAAGCTATTGGGGCAAGCGTCCATCGCCGCAATTTTTGGTGGCTTAGGAGTTAGATTTGCCGATTCTGATTCCCTTACACCGATTTCACAATACTTATCCGGCGTGCGAGAGACTTCTTTATTTCTAGGTCCAGTTATTGCGATCGTCTGGGTAGTAGTCATGGTGATGTCGGCAAGTAATGGTGTAAATCTTGCAGATGGTTTAGATGGGCTAGCAACAGGCGCATCCGTTATGACGTTTTTGGCATTCATATTGATTGGCGTTTGGGAGTTTGGACAAGGTTGTGCAATTAATTCAGGTGCGGGGTGTTATCAAGTGAGAGACCCACTTGATTTAGCAGTCTTAGCCGCCGCCTTTGCCGGTTCTTGTACTGGTTTTCTATGGTGGAATGCATCACCCGCGAAGATTTTCATGGGCGACACGGGCTCTCTTGCACTCGGTGGAGCGCTAGCTGGTTTAGCAGCAACTTTGCGGGTCGAACTCTTGCTAATTCCCCTCGGAGGCCTCTTTGTAATTATTACTTTGTCGGTAGTTATCCAAACTTTATACTTCAAAATAAGTGGCGGAAAACGTGTGTTCAAGATGGCGCCGTTGCAACACCACTTTGAACTTTTAGGCTGGGGCGAAGTCACCATTGTCATCAGATTTTGGATAATTGCTGGGCTCTCTGTCGCTTTAGGTTTAGGTCTTTTCTATGCCCAGTGGGTAGCTAAGTAGTTACGATGCCGCTTAACTGGGAAGCAAAAAGAGTTTTGGTTCTCGGAGCTGGAGTGACCGGCAACGCAGTTGCAAAATCTTTGAGTTCATTTGGTGCTCTTATCGACCTAGTCGATGAGAACACACACGCGAACAGCGTCTTTCCTATTCTAAATGTGGGCAACATCAAAATAACTGATTACGATGCAGTTGTAGTTTCACCGGGTTGGAAGTCTGACCATCCACTGATTCTCGCGGCGATGGCTAATGGAATTACAATTGATAATGAAATTGATATTGCTTGGCGGATTTCACAAAAGATTTCACCCAACCAAAAGTGGTTGGCGCTGACAGGGACGAATGGAAAGACCACAACGGTTGAAATGGCCGCGGCGATGCTTCAACATGCAGGATTGAACGCCGTTGCATGCGGAAATGTAGGCGATACCGTAATTGATGCCGTGACACATAAAGATGCTTTCGATTTTTTGATTCTTGAACTTTCATCTTTTCAACTGCACTGGATGAGAGAGGCAAGCTTTATAAGTGCTGCAATCCTTAATATCGCTGATGACCACTTAGACTGGCATGGTAGTTTTGAAAACTACTGTGATGCAAAGTTTTCTATTCTAGATCGCGCCGATCTCGCAATTCTAAATGCCGAAGATGTAGAGATAGTTCAACGCGCTAAGATTTTTCGTGGACCAAAAACCTTCTTTTCATTAGGTACGCCCGCTCCAGGCGAACTGGGAGTCGTCGAAGACTTACTCGTGGATCGCGCATTTGTAAGTGACCAACAAGAGGCTTCAATGATTGCGACACTTAAAGACATTCAACCTACACTGCCGCACAGTGTATTAAATGCACTGGCTGCAGCAGCTTTGGCTCGAAGCGTCAACGTTTCTTATGCAGATATTCAGAGCGCACTCATTAATTTTCACCCAGGCCAACATCGGATTGAAACTATAAAGAGTATCCATGGGGTTTCATGGATCGATGATTCAAAGGCAACAAATCCTCATGCAGCATCGGCATCACTCCTTTCGCATCTTTCAGTTGTTTGGGTAGCGGGTGGTTTGGCAAAAGGTGCCGACATGAATTCGCTGATTGAACGCACCCATGGTCGAATAAAGGCGGCGATTTTAATCGGTCAAGATCGAGAGTTAATAGCTTCGGCGCTAATGAGAGTTGCGCCCTCGATACCGATAGTTAAAATTGATGTAGATCACGACAAAACAGATAAATCAAATTCATTAATGGAGAGTGTTGTAAAAGCCGCGCAGGAATTTGCCGCTGCGGGGGATACGGTTTTGTTGGCACCTGCATGCGCCTCGATGGATCAATTCATCTCTTACGCCGATCGAGGAGATCGCTTCGCTGCAGCAGTAAGAAAATTGGTTCCAGATGAAGAATAAAGCTAGTACAAATGTTTTTACCAAACCTGTCAATCTGTACTACATGTTATTGGGAAGCACGTTAGCTCTCAGTATTCTGGGCGTGATTATGGTTTTTTCCGCTTCGTCAATTCACTCATTGGAAGCCAAGGGCACGACTTATGCAATAGTCATTCGTCAAATATTCTTTCTTCTATTTTCGATTCCTATGGCTTGGGTACTTTCACGATTACCACTAGCACGTTGGAAGGCACTCGCCCGGATTGGTGCCGTTACATCAATTCTGCTTTTAGTGTTAGTTCAGGTGATTGGTAAAAGCGTAAACGGAAACCGGAATTGGATTAGCCTAGGTTTAGTAGATGTTCAGCCAAGTGAGATTGCCAAGTTTCTCATAGTCTTATGGGCGGGTTTTATCTTATCCAAACGCGAAAACACTGGATCGGTTCAATCAAATGTGATTACTTTAATTGCGCCTGTCTTTGCGCTATGCATCATTTTGATTTTATGGGGCAGTGACCTAGGAACAGCCTGTGTATTTGCCTTTGTATTGGCGGGATTACTCTGGGTTTCTGGAGTTCGTTTAGGTATTTTTGCCGGTCTGATTGGTTTTGGTTTTGCGGGAATAGCCGCGCTCATTGTCACTGCGCCCTACCGAATGCAGCGCTTTGCGGTTTTGCTTAATCCATTTGCCGAGGATCAGTACAAAAACACTGGATGGCAGCCGGCCCATAGCATTCTTGGTTTTGCAAGTGGAGGTCTTTTTGGTGTGGGCCTTGGCGCAAGTCGACAAAAATGGGGAAATTTAGCTGAAGCTCATACGGATTTTATTTTTTCGGTAATTGGAGAAGAGTTAGGACTCTTTGGAACTCTGTCGACGCTAGCACTGCTCACAACTCTGCTTTTTTCAATTTTTCGAATAGCGTTAAGAGCAAAAGATCCTATGGTTCGCTATGTAAGCTCTGGAATCGGTTGCTGGATCGCTATCCAAGTCATTCTCAATATTGGTTCGACGTTGAGCGTTCTCCCCGTTGTTGGAGTAACTTTGCCACTTGTCTCATACGGTGGTTCGGCACTTATTGCAACATATATGGGAATTGGTTTTGTACTCGGTGCTGCACGGCGAGATCCTGAAATTTTTGAAGGCTTAAGAAAGAGTGAGATTAAATGGCTACGTTAGTCCTAGCAGGTGGCGGCACAGCTGGACATATTGAACCAGCTCTTGCAGTCGCGCGAGCCTGGAAAATTGCCCATCCTGATGACGTCATTGTCTTTATTGGAACTAAATCTGGATTAGAAAATAGGCTTGTTCCCTCAGCTGGTTTCACTTTGGCTCACATACCTAAAGTTACAGTTTCCCGCCGTCCTTCATTTTCGTGGATTCAGATTCCATTTCATCTTTATCGCGCCGTTGCTAGTTCACGAGTAGTTTTAAAAGATGCTCAACTTCTCATTGGCTTTGGAGGCTATGTCAGCGCGCCTGCTTACTTAGCTGCACGTTTAGGAAAAACTCCCTTTCTCATACACGAGGCAAATGCCAAGCCTGGATGGGCTAACCGTCTAGGGGCGAAGCTAACGCCTTATCTTGCCGTGGCTAACCCCATTGATAAAGGTGGCTTTGGAAAGGCACTGATTACTGGACTTCCACTTCGATCTGATGTCTCACAAGCCTTTCTCGCTTCTCGTTCGGATTTTCAAACGGCTCGATCAGCGGCTAAAGCACGTTTAGGCTTTAATGAAAGTAAACCTTTGATTTTTATTATGGGGGGATCTCAGGGATCTGTGGCGATCAATAAGGTTATTGAAGCAAGCCTTTCGAAACTTTTAGAAAAAGACATCTCCATTCTGCATTCAGTTGGGAAAGCTAACGCTCTTCCAATGCAAGTGAGCGGTTACCGTCCAGTTTCATATGTGGATTCGATGGGTGATGCATATCTGGCCAGCGATTTAGTGATTTCACGCAGTGGAGCGGTCACGTGCAGCGAGTTTAGAGCCCTTGGGCGCTACGCTCTTTTTGTGCCGCTGCCAATTGGAAATGGAGAACAGTTGTATAACGCACGTGCTCTCATAGAGGCATCTAAGGCCGAGGTGGTGGAGCAAACAGATTTTGATGCACAGTATTTAGTGAAACATATCGATGAGTTACTTAAAAAATCAGCGGCCTCACCAGTTGAAGGATCAGATGCGGATCTTGCCGCCGCGGAAAAAATCGTGGCCTTTGGTGAGTTTGCGATGTCAGATAAATGAGACCTACATTGCAATCTCTCATTAATAAGCGCGTTCATTTTATTGGAATTGGCGGCGCGGGAATGAGTGGTTTAGCCCGAATCGCACTTTCGCACTCAATAAACGTTAGCGGTTCGGATTCGACAGAATCCTCGGTCGTAAAAGCGTTGGTAGCCCTTGGCGCAAAGATTTCAATTTCGCATTCCGCATCAAATGTTGAAGGCGTTGATTTGGTGGTTTATTCAAGTGCGATATCACCCACTAACCCTGAACTCATCCGTTCTCAAGAGTTAGGAATACAGGTATTACCTCGGGCAGCCGCACTTGCAATTTTAATGTCTGAATCTACCAGTGTGGCAGTGGCTGGAACACATGGTAAAACAACGACCTCTTCAATGTTAGCCGTTGCATTACAGGCATGTGGGGCAGACCCATCTTTTGCAATCGGCGGAACTATCACGGCATCAGGCTCGAATGCACACCGTGGAACGGGTGCAATTTTTGTTGCAGAAGCCGATGAATCAGATGGTTCCTTTATTGAATATCATCCATTTGCGGCAATTGTCACAAACGTCGAGCATGATCACGTAGATTTTTTCCAAACACCGGAAGCTGTTGAAAGCGCTTTCCAACTTTTTGCTTCAACGATCAAAGCTGAAGGATTCTTAACCTATTGCGCTGATGATTTGGGTGCGCGTACCTTGGCAGGGAAAATGGAAGCGCTCACATGTATCTCATATGGAGTAAGTGAAGGGTGCGATTTAAAGCTCGATTCCATAGAACTTTTGGCTCTTGGCTCTAGCGCCCGCGCAATCTGGCATGGCAAAAGTATCGGCTCCATTAATTTGCAAGTTCCTGGACATCACAATCTGCTCAATGCCGCCGCGGCGCTTGCCACCGGGTTGGAACTTGGTTTCACCGCACCTGATTTATTACAAGGCTTACATGTGTTTCGCGGTACTGGAAGACGATTTGAAGTAAAAGGCACCGTACATGGAGTTCGGGTCATAGATGATTATGGCCATCACCCAACTGAGATTGATGCCACTCTTGAAGCGGCCCGTAGATTTGCCGATGGCGGACGCTTAATTGTTATTTTTCAACCTCATCGCTACACACGTACCGTTGCATTTGCTCAACGCTTTGCAGAGTCACTTTCAAAAGCGGATCGTGCAATAATTCTTGAAATTTATGCGGCGAGCGAAAAACCTTTATTGGGTGTCTCTTCGCAATTGATTACAGAGTTTATGGAAAATGGTGAGTACATTCCTAATTTTGTCGAAGTAACAGATAGCGTTATAGATTCGGCAGAGCCTGGCGATGTTATTATTACATTAGGTGCAGGAGATGTTAGTTCGCTCGGACCAATCATCATCGATGGACTGATTCGACGCTTTGGATAAATGAAGCGACACCGTTTAAGCATTGCAATCACAATAGTAATATTTGTGACTGCGGCGTATGTGTTGGGTTGGTCCTCACTTTTGACCGTCAGCTCTATAGAAATCTCTGGAACAAAAACGGTTGTCACAACTGAAGTCAAAGTTGGCGAGAGGTTGGCTCGCATAGAGCCCAGAAAAATCGCTGCCGAGCTTGAGAGAATCCGATGGATTAAGAGTGTGGAAGTTTCAAGAGATTGGATAAGCGGAAAAGTAAGTATTTTCATTATTGCACGGACACCGATTGCTATATTCAATGATCAAGCCATAGATGAAGAAGGCATCAGTTTCCCGCTCCTTAATCAAAATATCCAGGGGCTTCCACGTATTCAAGCACCTGATATTGCTACAGCTGTCGCTACCGCACACTTCTACAACTCACTGCCACAGGATTTCGCCCAATCTATTTCAATTTTAAGATCTCATTCAGGAGATTCTTACTCCTTTGAAATTGGTGTGGGCCAAAAATCGATTGAAGTTTTTTGGGGACAGAATGAAGAGAACTCTTTAAAAGTAAGGGTTTATAAGGCTCTTATTGCACGGCCAGAAAATCTGAATGTAAAGAGAATTGAACTCTCTGCCCCTCATGCTCCTATAGTGAAATAGAAATTTCGACACGGAAAAAATAGAACGAGTCGGTGTTTGCTTAAGGCGCGCTGGCACTTTACGTTCACCCTATATAAAAGCATTGAATTATAAGGCTCAAGTTGAGGTTTATAGTTCCCAAGGAGGGTAAACGTGGCTTCACCGCAGAATTATTTAGCAGTCATCAAAGTAGTTGGAATTGGTGGCGGTGGAGTAAATGCTATTAATCGAATGATCGATGTTGGTTTAAAGGGCGTTGAGTTCATTGCAATCAATACCGATGCACAACATTTACTCATGAGTGATGCAGATGTGAAATTAGATATTGGTCGCAAAACAACTCGCGGTCTTGGTGCAGGCATGGATCCTGAAAAAGGTCGGGCCGCAGCTCTAGATCACGCCGATGATATTGAGGAGATTCTTCGCGGTGCCGATATGGTTTTCGTAACTGCAGGCGAAGGTGGCGGAACCGGAACTGGTGCCGCTCCAATTGTTGCAAAGATTGCGCGCGACCTTGGAGCTTTGACAATTGGAGTTGTTACTCGACCTTTTTCTTTTGAAGCCAAACTTCGCGCGACGCAAGCTGATGCTGGAATAGAGGCGTTGCGAAGTGAAGTTGACACGCTCATTGTAATTCCAAATGATCGCTTACTTGCAATCTCGGATCGCACAATAACTCTTGCAGATGCTTTCAAAAGCGCTGACCAAGTTTTGCTCTCAGGAGTTCAAGGTATTACCGAAATTATTACTCAGCCGGGATTAATCAACTTAGACTTTGCCGATGTACAGGCCGTCATGTCTGGTGCTGGTTCTGCACTTATGGGAATTGGATCTGCCCGTGGTGAAAACCGTGCACTCCGTGCCGCCGAACTTGCCATTTCATCGCCGCTACTTGAAGCATCTATCGATGGCGCAATGGGAGTTTTACTCTCTATTTCAGGTGGATCTGACTTAGGGCTTTTTGAAGTCAATGAGGCCTGTGAATTAGTTCAATCAGCCGTGCATCCAAACGCTAAGTTTATTTTTGGAACAACTATCGACGATGCATTGGGTGATGAAGTTCGCATTACAGTAGTTGCTGCGGGCTTTGAAGGTGGAGAACCAAAAAGGGTTGCAACTCCAGTAATTGATGCATCCACATTAGGGGGCAATGCAGATCCATTAGCACCCAATGATCCGCTATCTGTTGCCCTTGAGCTTGGGGATGATCCAACTCCTCGCCGTCGCGTAACATTTGAAGAGTTAATCTCTGAAGATGAAATCGACGTCCCAGACTTCATGAAGTAGGGGTTTTGCCTTCGCTATTTACAGATAGGCGCGGGGGAGTAAGTCGCGCGCCTTATGATTCATTGAATTTAGCGCTTCATGTTGGAGACGATAGCGATGACGTTAGAAGAAATCGCGCATCACTGCCGATAACTGCTAGCGCTGTGCAGTTTATGAATCAAACACATGGCGATGTCGTCGCAACCATAGATTCGTATTCAGAGATAGATCCATCGTGTGATGCTCTTATTACGACTACTCCTGGGTTGGCACTGGCCGTACTTGTGGCCGACTGCATTCCATTATTGCTCTCCTCTCCAACTGTCATTGCAGCCGTGCATGTTGGTCGAAAAGGCTTGGTTAATGGCATCGCAGTGAAGACAATAAATCAGATGCGCGCTCTTGGGGCAACGTCTATTCATGCTCAATTAGGTGCTTCTATATGCGGAGAGTGTTACGAGGTGCCGGCAGATATGGCTCAGGAGGTATCGCTCATTCACCCGCATGCGCTATCTCAAACTAAAGCTTTAACTCCTGCCTTGGATTTACCACGGGCATTGATTGCCGATTTGGAAAAATCCGGCGTGAGTTATGAAGCGATTACGGATTGCACTTTAGAAAATGATAGCTATTTTTCATTTCGCCGTGAATCCATTACTGGTCGCTTCGCTGGAGTAATATGGATATGAATAGACGGCTTGAAATCGAGAGAAATCTGCAAGAAGTTCGTGAAAAGATTTCGAAGGCGCTAAAACAATCGGGACGGGAATCCGATCAATTAACTCTGATTGCCGTGACGAAGAATTTTCCAGTAAGTGATATCGAAATTCTTGAAAACTTAGGTATAAGTGATTTCGGTGAGAATCGAGATTCCGAGGGAGCATCTAAAGCAGTTCTGGTTAAAGGCACCTGGCATTTCCAAGGCCAGATTCAAAGTAATAAGTTGAAGTCAATATGCTCGTGGTCACATGTTATTCACTCTCTAGATGACCTAAAGCACTTTAGATTGATTGAAAAATTCGCAAGCCACTCTTTGCAAATTTTTCTGCAGGTTAATCTAGATGGCGCTAAAAACAGAGGTGGAGCGCAAAGCGAAGAGCTTTTCGGGTTAGCGCAGGCAATTGAGGCAAGCCCGGCCCATGTTTTGGCGGGCTTGATGGCCGTGGCTCCTTTGGCAGCAGATCCTGATGTGGCTTTTAGTCGACTTCAAGAGATACATTCAGATTTTCTTAAAGAGTTTCCAAAAGCGACTGGACTCTCGGCTGGAATGAGCGGTGATTTTGAAAGCGCCATTGTGCACGGAGCGACACATATACGCATAGGTAGCCAAATCCTTGGTTCTAGGTAGGCCTACAGGTACCGTTTATACATGGCTAATGCAATTAAGCGTGTCGCAAATTATTTAGGTTTAGTGGATGACCCAGAGTTTGACACTCCTGTGAGACCAAAGCTTCCATCAGTACCTACTCCTGGTGAAGGAGCTGTAAAGCCTCGTCCTCCGCGTTCGGTTTCTTCAGTAGTAACTTCTAATAGCGAGATTGCACCTCAACTTGATCTACCAGTCTTGGATCGCATCATCACTTTGCATCCTCGTTTTTATAATGAGGCCCGAACAATCGGTGAGCATTTTCGTGAAGGAAATCCAGTGATAATCAATTTGACCGACATGGATGAGTCAGAGCACAAACGCTTAGTGGACTTTGCAAGCGGACTTGCATTCGGGCTTCACGGGACCATTGAGAGAGTAACTAAAAAGGTTTTCCTAATTTCGCCTGCAAATCTTCAAGTTAGCTCTGAAGACAAATCCACTGCAGCTCAAGCCAGCTTCTTTAATCAGAGCTGAGCAATTCATGCAGATTGGTTCCTTATTAGCTGGCGTTCTTCAATTATTTCTTTTCGCTTTACTTGGTCGTTTAATTCTAGATTATGTTCGCATGTTTGCTCGAAATTGGAAACCGAGCGGACTCTCTCTGTATCTAGTAGAGGCGATTTACGCCATAACCGATCAACCAATGCGCTTTGTAGGACGATTTATTCCACCACTTCGAATTGGCGCAGTTAGTTTAGATATGAGTTTTATCGTGCTCTTCTTTGGTGTTCAACTTTTAATCGGGTTTGTTAGAGGGATTTAGTAAGAATTACGTTTAGCCCAATCTCGCTCTCATCCACACTCATTGACTCATCTCGCAGCATTGAAATCGCAAGAACTTCGTCTTTTATACGTGCATGATCACTTTCAATTGCACTAGCTATTTCAGGAGTTGCATTCCATGCAATATCAATTCGATCGGATATTTCAAAGCCATCGCTCTTACGACGCTCTTGGATATATCTAATAACCTCACGCGCATGTCCAGCAAGAATTAGCGCTGGAGTCAGTGATAAATCGAGAGCGACACTCTCGCCCTCATGAGAGGCAACCATCCAACCGCTCTTAGGGACTTCTGTGATGACAAGATCATCTAGCTCAATTTCCCACTGAGCAACTTTAGAAACTCCTTCTCTGCGAAGGGTCTTAACTAAAGAGGTCGCATCACTCACTGATATCGCCTTAGCGATCTCTTGAACCGCACCTCCAAATTTTGCACCCAGGCTCTTGAAGTTTGCTTTGATGGAGATATCTACTAAATCGCCATCTGCGTTAGCGATATCTTCGAGGGCGATAACGTTGAGTTCGTCAGCTATCTGTTCTCGCATCTGTGTTGGCAATGATGCCCAACCGCTAGCGGCAATAAGGGCTCGTCCTAATGGCTGACGGATTTTAATTCCAGATTCGGCACGTGAAGCTCGTCCAAGTTCAACAATTCTGCGCGTCAAAGCAACTTGATCTGCAAGCTCGTTATCAATTGCATGTACATCTGCAACTGGGAAATCGGATAGGTGTACCGAAATTTCGGCGGAGCCACTATTTGGACGTACAAGCTCTTGCCAAACCTGTTCAGTAATAAAAGGAACCATCGGTGCTAACAGTTGAGTTAAAACTACGAGGCACTCATGCAGCGTTGCCATTGCCGCCACATCGCCATCCCAAAAACGGCGACGTGACCGTCGTACATACCAGTTTGAGAGATCGTCGATGAATCGGGCCAATGAACGCCCGGCAAGTTGTGAATCAAAATCGGTCAAAGCCTTATCAACTTCGAGGGTCAAGATGTTGAGCTCGGAGATGATCCATCGATCCATTAGTGAGCGCTCCTTCAAGGGAGGGCTTTGTACTAAGTCAAAGTTTGAAGCTTTCGCGTAGAGGGCATGGAATGAAACGGTATTCCAGTACGTGAGAAGTGTTTTGCGCACTACTTCATTTATTGCATCGTGACCGACGCGACGTCCAGCCCAAGGTGATCCCGCTGCCAGCATGTACCAGCGAACTGCATCGGCACCGTGTTGATCCATAAGAGCCATCGGTTCCAAAACATTTCCAACGTGCTTGCTCATCTTTCGACCGTCTTTATCTAAAATGTGTCCAAGACAGAGAACTGTCTTGTATGAAGATTTATCAAAGACCAAAGTTCCAATTGCCATAAGCGTGTAAAACCAACCACGCGTCTGGTCGATCGCTTCGCAAATGAAATCGGCAGGGTAGGAGGCTTCAAATTTTTCAATCGAACCTTCAACGTGTGGGTATCCCCATTGAGCAAAGGGCATGGCTCCTGAGTCATACCAGCAGTCGATTACTTCGGGTGTCCGAACCATCATCGATTCACACTGCGCACATTTAAATGTGATGTCATCTACAAAGGGGCGATGCGGATCAAGGTCAGATAGTTCTTGACCAGATATTTGTCCCAGCTCTTTTAATGAGTCGACACAGATTTCATGCTTATTCTCGCAACGCCAAATTGGTAGGGGAGTTCCCCAATAGCGATTTCTTGAAAGCGCCCAGTCAATATTGTTGTTGAGCCAGTCACCGTATCGGCCATCCTTAATCGTCTGGGGATGCCAATCAGTCTCCGCATTTTCACGCAGTAGCGCATCTTTTATTGAGGTAGTACGTATGTACCAGGACGGTTGTGCGTAATACATAAGGGCGGTGTGGCAACGCCAGCAATGTGGGTAAGAGTGCTCATATGGTTGATGCTTGTAAAGGCTGCCGCTTGCCTTTAACTCGCGTACTAAAACTTTATCGGCATCTTTAAAAAACATCCCGCCAACAACGCCAACTTCGGGAAGAAAGCGTCCGTCAGGAGCGATTGGATTTACTACCGGTAGTGAATACGCGCGACAGGTTGCTAAATCATCTGCACCAAAGGCTGGAGATTGATGGACTAGACCAGTGCCATCCTCAGTCGTGACATAGGTTGCGCAGACTACAAAGTGAGAGTTCGGGATTTCTACATAGTCAAAGGGTCGCTTATATGTAATGCGTTCCATATCTTTGCCGAGGATTCTCTTAAGTACTTTTTTCTCGCCCTTAACGCTCTCAGTCAGCGCCTCTGCCACGACCAATACCTCAGATTTTTCATCTAAGGTAACTTCGAGAGCTACATAATAAACATCTGGATTAACAGCAATTGCGGTGTTGGAAACTAAAGTCCAAGGGGTAGTTGTCCAAACAAGCAGAGATGCATTTAGCTCTGCGAGATCGCCAGAGGTAATTGGGAAGCGAACGTAGACTGAAGGGTCAGTAATCGTTTCATAACCTTGGGCCAACTCGTGATCTGATAGCCCTGTTCCACAACGCGGACAGTATGGAGCAACTCGATGATCTTGAACCAGCAAACCTTTTTTCCAGATCTCTTTTAGCGACCACCACACACTCTCGACATATTGAGGCGACATCGTCCAATACGCTTGATCGAAATCGACCCAAAACCCCATGCGATTAGTCATGTCGATAAAAGCACTCACATGGCGTTGAACTGAATCTCGGCACTTCTCATTGAAAGCGGCAACTCCAAATTTTTCGATGTCACCCTTACCCGCGAAACCGAGCTCTTTCTCAACGGCAATTTCAACTGGCAATCCATGGCAGTCCCATCCAGCTTTACGGGTGACGTGCCTTCCCTTCATCGTTTGAAAGCGCGGAAATACATCTTTAAATACGCGAGCTTCAATGTGGTGGGTTCCTGGCATTCCATTAGCCGTTGGAGGGCCTTCATAAAAACTCCACGGCTGTTGACCAATACGTGCCTCTACGGTTTTGTGAAAAATCTCGTTATCTGCCCAGAAAGTAAGAATCTCATGCTCAACTGCCGGCAAATTAACCGATGGTGAAATGGGGCGAAATGACATATGAAACTACCTCCGAGAAAAACCTGGAGGGACGAACCCTGCTATCGCAGATTTCGCGGTACCACCCACCTTGCGCAACGCTCGCGCCACTCTTTATCTAATCAAGGCCGGTTCTAGATGAGTTTTCACTCACTTCTTCCGGCAAGCTCGTGAGGTGATCGCCCCGTCAATGCCGCGCTTGAGTTAGTCCCTCTAGTCTAGGCCATGGTTATTCAAAAGATTGCCCGTGGCGCAGTTGGTATACCCAGCGCATACGGATTAAGGTTCGCGTCATGCCCAAGAAGCCTGTAAAGAAATCGGTCGCCAAAAAGGCCGCTGTCGCCAAGCCCGCCACAAAGGCCGCTAGCAAGCCGGTAGCGAAGAAGGCTGCAGTAAAAAAGGCGGCTGCGCCCAAGAGCACGGTTAAAAGCATTCCAGTTAAAAAAGCGGGCAGTAAAGCTTCAACTACCAAGACCACTCTTACGGTTGATGAAAAATCCCAGACGGTCTCGGTTTCAACAGTAAGTACAGCAGTTGCGGCCCCTGTGATTGAACAACGACGTCTTGTGATGCCGCCTCCACCTCGTCCAGTAAAAAATGGAAAGAAGAGCGCACCACTAAAACCCATCAGAAGTGCGCCGGCTCCGATCGTGGTCAGTGATTCTGAAGCACCCTGGAGCGCAGCAGAGCTGAAATCGGTCCGCACTGAGATAGTTATCGAGCTAGAGCGCTTAAGAAGAGAGTTGGCCATAGTTGAACTTGAGATGGACTCACTTATTCAGGAGTCCGGCGAAGGCGCTGGCGACGATCAAGCCGATGCCGGTACAAAGACTTTCGAGCGCGAACATGAGATGTCACTTGTTATAAATGCTCGCGATATGGTTTTACAAACCGAACGTGCCCTGGATCGTATTGATTCAAAGCGCTACGGAAATTGCGAAGAGTGTGGAAATCCAATCGGCAAAGCCCGACTTCAGGTCTTCCCTCGCGCAACTCTCTGCATGCTGTGCAAGCAGAAGGAAGAACGGCGCTAACAGTGCAAAGATGGCGAACACTTCTTAGTGTTGCCTGGTTAATCTGGATACTTGATTTAACTACTAAGGCATGGGCTGTAAGCCAACTTTCTCACCGTGAACCTGTAAAGCTTCTTGGAAGTTTTTTCCAACTAACTTTGGTCCGCAATCCTGGAGCGGCATTTTCATTTGCAACAGATGCCACGCTATTTCTCTCACTTTTTGGCATTATCGTTGGTTTAGGAATCATCTACTTCGCTCCAAAGATTACGTCGAAGGGTTGGTCGGTAGTTTTAGGTTTAGTACTGGGGGGAGTTCTAGGAAACCTCATGGATCGAATCTTTCGCGAGCCTTCGTTCTTACGGGGACACGTAATAGATTGGATGCAACTTCCGAACTGGCCTGTGTTCAATATCGCTGACTCGGCCATCGTAGCCGCTGCCGGGTTGGCTATGATTTTATCTGCACGCAATATTCCACCAATTTCAATGAAGGAGTTAAGGCCATGAGCAGTCGTGAATTACGCACTTTGGCCGTACCCGAAGGTGTCGCTGGTGAGCGAATCGATAGTGCGTTAACTCGAGTTTTGGGTCTGTCGAGAACTTCGGTTGTAAAACTTCTTGAAGATGGTGACATAACTACATCTGGAAGGGCGATGCAAAAATCTGAGCGAGTCAGCGAAGGTCAAGTTATTGATGTTCTACTTCCTGCCCCGGTTAATGCTCTACCAATTCCTCTTACACCCATTGATGGATTAGAGATTGTTTTTGAAGATGATGAAATTATTGTCATAAACAAACCGGTTGGCTGCGCAGCACATCCAAGTCCTGGCTGGACTGGTCCGACAGTTGTTGGCGCATTAAGTGCCGCTGGCTACATAATTTCAACGAGCGGTGCCGCAGAACGCCAAGGAATTGTCCATAGGTTAGATGTTGGAACAAGCGGCCTCATGATTGTTGCAAAGAGTGATCGTGCTTTTACTATTCTTAAAGATGCGTTTCGCACTCGAAGCGTTGAAAAAATCTACCACGCGTTAATTCAAGGTCATATGGATCCAACCACTGGAACTATTGATGCCCCAATTGATCGACACCCAAAGGAAGATCACCGATTTGCCGTTGTTGGAACAGGAAAGGAATCGATTACTCATTATGAAGTAATCGAATTTTACCGAGCCGTTTCTCTCGTCAAAGTTGAACTGGAGACGGGACGCACTCACCAGATTCGAGTTCATTTCTCAGCACTTAACCATCCATTGGTGGGAGATACAACATATGGGGCTGATCCAGTGTTGGCTAAGAGCCTAGAAATGTCGCGACCATGGCTACATGCCAAAGAACTGCGATTTGCCCATCCAATATCTGGCGAGAAGCTCAACTTCATTGCGCCATATCCAGCAGATTTGCTTAATTCATTAACTTTGCTCTCTGATGCCGTATTGCCTTAAGAATTAGCCACTTCTATGACTACAGATAATTTCGTCCACCTTCACGTTCACACCGAATACTCAATGTTAGATGGTGCTGCGCGCGTCGGAGATCTCATGGATGAAGTTACACGTCAGGGTATGCCCGCGATTGCAATGACCGATCACGGAAATGTTTTTGGAGCTTTTGATTTCTATAAGAGTGCAAAAAAGGCTGGAGTAAAACCAATTATTGGTATAGAGGCATATGTCGCTCCTGAATCTCGACTTGAGAAAAAGCGTGTTAAGTGGGCCGATGGCGGCGAAGATGATGTGTCAGGTGGTGGCGCTTATACACATATGACAATTCTCGCTGAAAATAATATTGGGCTAGGCAACCTCTTCAGGCTCTCTTCTCTTGCATCCCTAGAGGGTTACTACTACAAGCCCCGAATGGATCGAGAAATTTTAGCAAAATATTCAACTGGGTTAATTGCAACTACAGGTTGTCCAGGCGGAGAAGTGCAAACACGATTACGCATGGGGGCTTACAAAGAGGCTATACAGGCGGCAAGTGATTACAGAGACATTTTTGGAGATGGGAATTTCTTTTTAGAGATAATGGATCACGGAATTGAAATTGAAAGCCGCGTAAAATCCGATTTATTGAAGTTGGGTAAGGATTTAGGATTACCTTTACTTGCCACTAATGATCTTCATTACACGTTACAGTCCGATGCACCGGCACACGAGGCCCTACTCTGTGTTCAATCTGGTTCAACATTGGCCGATCCCAAGCGATTTAAATTTGATAACGATAGTTTTTATGTCAAGACTCCAGCACAGATGCGCGAACTCTTTAAAGAGATTCCAGAGAGTTGTGATAACACCTTACTTATTGCCGAACGTTGCAACGTCACGCTTCGGGAAGGTGAAAATCTCTTGCCGGCCTTTACGGTCCCAGATGGTCACACCGAGGATTCTTGGCTAAAGAGCGAGGCTGAAATTGGCTTAATTTCGCGGATGGGAGAGCGAGTCACTCCAGAACACCGCTCTCGCTTAAGTTACGAACTTGGCGTCATGGAGAAGATGGGTTTTCCAGGGTACTTTCTCGTAGTCGCAGATCTTGTGGCGCATGCAAAGAAAGTTGGTATCCGCGTTGGACCTGGTCGAGGATCAGCCGCTGGCTCACTCGTTGCCTATGCACTTGGAATAACCGGGCTCGACCCCCTCGAGCATGGACTCCTTTTTGAGCGGTTCTTAAATCCCGAGAGAATATCAATGCCCGATATCGATCTGGACTTTGATGAGCGTCGACGTAGCGAAATGATTCGTTACGCCACAACAAAGTATGGTGAAGATCGAGTTGCTCAGATTATTACCTATGGAACTATAAAATCTAAGCAGGCGATTAAAGATTCAACACGCGTGCTTGGATATCCATATGTTGTTGGCGAGAAACTTACAAAAGCACTTCCACCATCCGTTATGGGTAAAGACATATCACTGAGTGGAGTTTTTGATTCTAAAGATGAACGTTACGGAGAAGCAGGTGAGTTTCGCACCTTGTATGAATCCGATGCCGATTCAAAACGCGTTGTTGACACTGCGCGTGGCCTAGAAGGATTAAAGCGCCAATGGGGAGTACACGCAGCTGGTGTGATTTTGTCACGGGAACCTTTATTAGATGTCATTCCGATTCATCGACGCGAGGCCGATGGAGCGATAATCACGCAGTTCGATATGGGGGCGTGTGAGGCAACGGGACTTCTGAAGATGGACTTCCTCGGCCTTCGAAATCTCTCAGTTCTAGATGATGCATTGATCAATATCAAAGCCAATCAAGGAATTGACGTTGTGCTGGAGGATTTAACTCTAGATGATAAGAAAACCTATGAACTCTTATCGCGAGGCGACACTTTAGGCGTCTTTCAGCTCGATGGCGGACCCATGCGAGCACTTCTTCGTTCCATGTCGCCCGATTCTTTTCAAGATATTTCGGCGGTTATTGCTCTGTATCGTCCGGGACCAATGGGTGAAAATGCACACAATAACTATGCCGATAGAAAGAATTCTCGAAAGCCAGTCGAACCAATTCACCCTGAACTTGTAGATGCACTCTCTGAAATCCTTGGCGATACATATGGCCTGATCGTCTATCAGGAACAGGTAATGGCTATAGCGCAGAAGGTGGCTGGATTTTCACTTGGTCGCGCAGATTTACTACGAAAAGCAATGGGTAAGAAAGACAAAAATATTCTGGACAAGGAGTATGTCCCTTTCGAAGCGGGCATGAGAGAAAATGGATACTCAACCGCGGCAATCAAGCGATTATGGGATGTCTTGATTCCCTTTTCTGACTACGCATTTAACCGTGCACACTCAGCTGGGTATGGTGTTGTTTCTTACTGGACAGGATATTTAAAAGCTAACTATCCAACTGAGTATATGGCTGCACTTCTCACCAGCGTGCGCGATGATAAAGATAAATCAGCGCTGTATTTGAGTGAGTGCCGCCGAATGGGAATCAAAGTTCTTGAGCCGGATATTAATGAATCTGATGCTGAATACACGCCACGTGAAAACGATATTAGATTTGGATTGGCGGCAATACGCAACGTCGGTGAGGGCGTCGTTGCATCCATTAAAGCCGCTCGCGACACGAAAGGCCGATTCACTTCATTCGGTGATTTTCTCGCCAAAGTAGATGCACAGGTCTGCAATAAGAAAACGATTGAGTCACTTATTAAAGCTGGCGCCTTTGGTTCAATGGGAGCCACCAGGAAAGGCTTAATGGCCGTTTATCTTGAGGCTATTGATTCGGTGATAGAGGCAAAACGGGCTGAGGCAATCGGTCAGTTTGATTTATTTGGTGGAGAAAATATTAGCCATGTTGAGTCTTTGGAGTTAGAAATCCCTAAAGGCGAGTGGGATAAATCGATGCTACTTAGCTACGAGCGCGAAATGCTTGGTCTCTATGTATCTGATCATCCACTCTTAGGTGTCGAGCATATTTTACGTTCGAGCACCGATATGACAATCAGTGAACTCGTCGATGACGGCGCACAGAGTGAGTCAATAGTTACAATTGGTGGTTTAATCACAAGTGTTACCAGGAAAGTTTCCAGGCAGGGAGCATCATGGGCGGTAGTCACCGTTGAAGATCTTGAGGGTGCGCTAGAAGTTCTATTCTTTTCCAAAACATATAACCAATACTCGATGTCCTTGATTGAGGATCGAATTGTCACAGTTCGCGGCCGTGTAGATCGCAGAGAAGATACGCTCCGATTTACTGCCATCGAAATGTCGATGCCAGATATCTCTACAGGTCCGGTCGGTCCACTAGTTATCTCATTACCGATTTCACAATGCACGCCACCTGTAGTGGAGCGAATAAAAGAGATATTACGTTCGCATCCTGGAAAGCGCGCAGTGCATTTGCAACTAAGTGATAATGGGGTTGACACATTCATGAAAATTGATGCGTTGGTCACTGCTTCACCGAGTTTGAGCGCAGATTTGAAATCTATTTTGGGACCCAACTGCCTGATTTAAGTGGGCTCACATAATCACGCTCCACGATGCTCTCGCTGACCATTACAATTAGACAGTGATTCGCCGTGTAGATTTTCGTGGTCGGGCCTTAACTAAAGCTGCCTACCAAAGCGAACTCCCGCGTGCTGCTTTAGATGTTGCCGAGGCGATGAGATTAATCGAACCAATCTTACATCGCGTAAAAGTTGGTAATGAGCGTGATTTAATCGCTTTGGCCCAAGAGTTTGATGGTGTTATTCCACCATCTATTCGAGTTCCACAAAAGGCATTAGATGCGGCATTAATAGCGCTGGATCCAGATGTGCGTGCAGCTCTTGAGATTTCTATTGCGCGAGTGAAAAAAGTTCACAGCGATCAAGTGCGAAGTGAAAAGAAAACAATCGTTGTTGACGGGGGAGAAGTCACCCAAAGGTGGATCCCAGTTGATCGTGTGGGGTTATATGTTCCCGGAGGCCGCGCCGTTTATCCAAGTAGTGTGATGATGAATGTAGTCCCTGCGCAAATTGCTCAAGTGCCATCAATTGCCGTGGCATCGCCGCCACAAAAAGAGTTTGGGGGCCTTCCGCATCCGACTATTTTGGCAACCTGTGCTCTTTTAGGAGTCACTGAAGTTTATGCGGTAGGTGGAGCCCAAGCTATCGCTCTCTTTGCTTATGGCATGGAAGGTGTGTGTGAAAAATGCGACCTCGTTACTGGTCCGGGCAATATTTATGTAGCAGCAGCAAAGCGAGCTTTGCGAGGAGTGATCGGGATCGATTCTGAAGCTGGACCAACGGAGATTGCAATTCTCGCCGATAAAAGTGCAGTACCTGCCGATGTTGCCGCAGATTTAATTAGCCAGGCAGAACATGATGTAATCGCCGCTGCAGTTCTCGTGACCGATAGCCTGGAGTTGGCCGAAGCCGTGGCTTTGGAATTGAGCACGCGTGTTTCGGCGACAAAACACGCAGATCGAATTCGCGAGGCTCTTTCTGGTATTCAATCGGCAATTGCACTAGTTGACTCCATTGAACAGGGAATCGACGTAGTCAATGCATATGCGGCCGAGCACTTAGAGATTCATACTGTGGATGCTCGACAAGTCTCTGACAAGATCAGGAATGCCGGTGCAGTTTTTGTTGGTCGTTTCTCTCCAGTCTCTCTTGGAGACTACTCCGCTGGATCAAATCATGTGCTTCCAACGGGTGGTTGTGCCTGTCACTCAAGCGGACTTTCAGTTCAGACTTTCTTGCGGGGCCAACATGTCATTGAATATGGCGAGAAGGCTTTCCTTGAAATACTTCCTACCGTAATTACGTTAGCTTCTGCAGAGGATTTGCCCGCTCACGGTCAGGCAATGTCTGCCAGATTAGAAAATCTGTCATGATGTGGCCTGCATGGCTTCCACTGCGTAGTGACTTACAACCTCTCACTGCATATGGAGCGCCTCAACTTCCAGCCGAAGCATCGCTGAATACAAATGAAAATCCCTATCCACCTTCGATCGCTTTGCAGCAGGCAATCACGGCGGCGGTTGCGGAAGCGAGCAGTACTCTCAATCGTTATCCAGATCGTGATGCCGGCAAGCTTCGTGCCGGTCTCGCCTCATATATAAATGAGGTGAATGGAAGTAGCTTTGGAACAAATAATGCATGGGCAGCAAATGGAAGTAATGAGATAATTCAATCTCTTTTTCTAGCTTTCGGGAATACTGCCGCCCTTGGCTTCACTCCTTCTTATTCTATGCACCCGATAATTTCTCTGGTTGCAGGTACAAAGTGGGTTAATGGAAAACGAAATGATGATTTCTCATTTAATCTAGATTTTGCAATTCACGATGTAGTTCTGACTAAACCCAATTTAACTTTTATCACGACTCCAAATAATCCTACGGGTGATGCCATCTCCATAAGTGAGATTGAAGCCCTTGCCAAAGTAGTCGGCGAAAACGGTGGTTTGTTAGTCGTTGATGAGGCCTATGCAGAGTTCTCTAGTGAAGATTCCGCAGTTAATTTAATTGCCGAGTATCCTCATGTAATTGTCATACGTACGATGAGTAAGGCATTTGCTTTCGCCGGCGTCCGCGTTGGCTATCTCATTGCCGATCCAGTAGTCATTGATGCAATGATGCTGGTGAGATTGCCGTATCACTTAAGTGCGCTGACCCAGGCCGCAGCGCTTGTGGCATTGGATTTTCGCGAAGAGCTTCTGAGTAATGTTGGGGCGTTAATCACTGCACGTGAAGACCTCAAAGATTCTTTGCATGCTCTGGGATTACAAACAGCGCCAAGTGCGGCAAATTTCATACTTTTTACTGGATTTAAGAAGAGTTCGACTCAACTATGGGCGCAACTGCTCGAAAAAGGCGTTCTGATTCGAGATGTGGGATTATCGTCCTATCTTCGAGTAACGATCGGCAATGAGGCCGAAAACAAAGCATTTATTAAGGCCTTATCCGAACTTCTGTAGAAAGCGAGTGGACCATGAGAACTGCACGAATTGAGCGAGAGACCAAAGAGTCTCATGTCTTAGTCGAACTTAACTTAGATGGGCAAGGGGTCATTGACGTTTCCACGGGAGTCCCATTTTTCGATCACATGATGTCTCAATTGGGAAAACACTCTGGCTTTGATTTAACTATAAAGACACGCGGGGACGTTGAAGTCGATTCCCACCACAGCGTTGAAGATACATCTCTTGCATTTGGAGAAGCGCTTCGAACCGCTCTTGGAGATAAGGCGGGAATTCGCCGCTTCGGTGACTCAATGGTTCCGCTCGATGAAGTTCTCGTACAAGCCGCAGTTGATTTATCAGGTCGGCCTTACCTAGTACATCGCCAGCCTGAAATCGTTGAACTCATCGGAACATTTGATACAACACTTGGTAAGCACATCTGGGAGTCAATTGTTGCTGAAGCCCATATTGCTCTGCATATTCGAGTTCTTGAAGGACGCAACGCTCATCATGTTTTCGAAGCTCAATTCAAAGCGGTGGCTCGCGCGTTAAGAGATGCCGTATCACTCGATGGTCGCGTCGCTGGAATTCCTTCGACTAAGGGCTCTCTTTGATCGCAATTCTCGATTATGGATCAGGTAACTTACGATCGGCAGAGCGAGCTTTTGCAACAAGCGGACATGAAGTGGTCGTTACTTCAGATGCTCGCATCGCGCAAGAGGCCGATGGTTTAGTAGTTCCAGGTGTAGGTGCATTTGCCGCATGCATGAAGGGTTTAAACGCCATTGATGGTGCGAGCATAATTAAATCGCGTTTAGAAAATGAGCGACCTACTCTAGGAATCTGCATAGGAATGCAAATACTCTTTTCAGCTGGCGCAGAACATTCCCTAACTCAACCGCATCTCGGTGTCGGAATATGGCCCGGTACGGTAACTGCGTTGTCTTCACCGATACTGCCACACATGGGTTGGAATACCGTTGAAGCTCCGGACACCTCGATACTTTTTTCAGGTATTGAAAACGAGTCCTTTTATTTCGTTCACTCATTTGCCGCTAAATCACCGGTTGGACTCATGCAGACGTGGACAACGTATGGGGAGCGATTCCTATCGGCGATAGAAGATGGATATGTGAGCGCTACGCAGTTCCACCCTGAAAAATCGGGAAATGTTGGTCTTGCACTGATTAAGAACTGGAGTAAATCTCTATGAAGCGACTGGAACTCTTGCCCGCTGTAGATGTTAAGGATGGTCGTGCAGTTCGCTTGGTTCAAGGAGAGCTCGCACGTGAGAGCATTTATGGAGCGCCACTTGATGTAGCACTTGAATTTCAAAGCGCAGGTGCCGAATGGATCCACTTAGTTGATTTAGATGCGGCTTTTGGTCGAGGCGATAACGCACTTCTTTTGGCACAGGTTGTTGGAGCACTCGATATTAAAGTGGAGCTATCAGGTGGAATTCGAGATGACGAATCATTGGCTCGCGCCATCGCCACGGGTTGTACGCGAATTAATTTGGGTACTGCAGCTCTTGAGAATCCTGAATGGACTGCCAGTGTTATCTCAAAGTACGGAGATCTCATTGCAGTGGGTTTAGATGTTAGGGGACATACATTAGCTGCCCGTGGATGGACTAGTGAAGGTGGAGATTTATTTGAAACTATAGAGCGCCTAGATCGTGATGGTTGTGCACGTTATGTAGTTACCGATGTTGCAAAAGACGGAACGCTGGCCGGACCGAATATTGAATTGTTAAAGTCTGTATGTGCCGCAACATCTAAACCAATTATCGCGAGCGGTGGAATTTCAAACTTGCTCGACATAGCAGAGCTCGCAACTTTGACCTCACTCGGAATTGAGGGAGCGATAGTTGGTAAAGCATTGTATGCAGGCGCTTTCACCTTGCAAGAGGCCTTAGAGGTTGCAGGTACATGACACTTTCAGTTCGAATTATTCCCTGTCTAGATGTCACCGATGGACGAGTGGTCAAAGGAGTTAACTTTACAAATCTCGTCGACGCAGGTGACCCAGTTGAAATGGCGGCCTTATATAGTGCCGAAGGCGCCGACGAGCTCACCTTTCTAGACATTTCAGCTAGTAGTTCTGGACGTGAAACAACACTGGATATTGTTCGCCGAACTGCAGAGCAGACATTTATACCTCTGACAGTAGGGGGTGGAGTTAGATCCGTAGATGATGTGGATCGACTTTTACGTGCGGGTGCTGACAAGATTTCAATTAATACTTCGGCGATTGCAAGGCCGGAGCTCATTGCAGAGATTGCCGATCGATTCGGATCGCAGGTTTTAGTTTTATCTGTCGATGCGCGAAGAGCTCGAACCGAATCGGGCTTCGAAGTGACAACTCACGGTGGCCGAGAGGGCACAGAACTTGATGCACTTGCATGGGTTGAAAAGGCATGTGCCTTGGGCGTTGGTGAAATTCTGCTTAATTCGATGGATGCTGATGGAACAAGGGCGGGATATGACATCGGCATGATTACTGCAGTCCGTTCCGTATCCAAAGTCCCATTGATTGCAAGTGGCGGGGCAGGTGCGCTCGAAGATTTTGCCGCCGCCTTAAATGCCGGGGCCGATGCCTTACTTGCAGCAAGTGTTTTTCACTTTGGCAGCCACCGAATTAGAGACGTAAAGTCGTACTTAGCATCACAGAATTATCCCGTGCGCATCGTCCCAGCTTTGTAGGGCAGAATTACCCCATGATGGTTTTAGATCCTGCGATTGAAGCGATGCTTAAGGATCCATCGGCACTTATTCCAGTGATAGTCCAGGACTTTCTAAGCAGTGAAGTTCTCATGCTTGCTTATATGAGTAGCCAGTCACTGGCAATTACTCTTGAGAGCGGCAAGGCTACTTACTGGAGCCGCAGCCGGAAAGAGTTGTGGGTCAAAGGTGCGACATCGGGCAATTTTCAAGAGGTGCATTCGATCTCACTCGATTGCGATGGAGATGCACTACTCATAAAAGTTACGCAAACGGGAGTGGCTTGTCATACGGGTAATCCGACCTGCTTTTATAGACCGCTCCTTGAGGATTCGCAGTGAATTTAGAAGCGTTCCGCGCCTATGCAAAAGTATCCAATGTAATTCCAGTTTCGCGACGGTTATTGGCCGATGGCGAAACCCCGCTCGGTATTTATCGAAAATTAGCAAAAGATGCGCCTAATACTTTCTTATTGGAGTCGGCTGAGCATGGTGGAGCATGGTCGCGCTATTCATTCATCGGTGTTCGAAGCGAAGCGGTATTGAGTGAATCAGATGGCCTTGCTTATTGGCAGGGCAATCCACCGGCGGGTGCACCTTCGGGAATCGATCCCTTAGAGGCGCTGCGTTTAACAACTGCACATTTGAAATCACCGAAGATTGAAGGTCTGCCCCCTTTAACCGGTGGCCTTGTTGGCTTTATGGCTTATGACGTCGTTCGCAGGCTTGAAAAACTTCCAAATCTTTCGAGCAAAGATCTTCCATTACCCGAACTCAGTTTTATGTTGACAAGTGATTTGGCAGTTCTCGATCACAGCGATGGAACAATCACCTTGATTGCAAATGCAATTAATTGGGATGGCAGTGATGCGCGTATTGATGAAGCCTTTGCGGCTTGCAACGATCGACTAGATCGAATGCAGGGTGATCTAGCAAAAGCTTTAGCTGGAGATGTTGCAAAAATTGAATTACATGGACCACCAACCTTTAACTCAACTATCGCACCTGAAGATTTCAAATCCAAGATTTTAGAAGCGAAAGAGGAGATTTTAGCGGGGGAGGCTTTTCAGATCGTTCTCTCTCAGCGCTTTTCGATGGAGTGCACTGCAGATGCCTTAGATGTTTATCGAATGCTGCGATTGAATAATCCAAGTCCGTATATGTATCTATTCCGATTTACCGATGGAATCGATGTAGTTGGATCGAGCCCCGAAGCTTTGATTAAGGTAAATGGAAGCGATGTCATGATCCATCCAATTGCAGGGACACGAAAACGATCGGCATCTCCTGAGGAAGACCATCGTTTAGGTGAAGAACTCCTTGCAGACCCTAAGGAGCGAGCAGAACATTTGATGCTGGTGGACTTAGGAAGAAATGATCTTGGTCGCGTATGTCGACCTGGAACCGTTGAAGTAATTGATTTCATGCACATTGAGCGTTATTCGCACGTTATGCATATCGTCTCGACCGTTACAGGTAGCTTAGATACACATTCTTCTGCCGTGGATGCGTTATTTTCCGTCTTTCCTGCTGGAACTCTATCTGGTGCCCCTAAACCTCGAGCGATGGAAATCATAGAAAGATTGGAGCCAACTCGCAGAGGGCTATATGGGGGAATAGTTGGTTACTTAGATTTCACAGGCAATATTGATACGTGTATCGCAATTCGTACCGCACTCATTCACGACGGCACTGCGTATGTTCAGGCCGGTGCTGGAGTAGTTGCCGATTCTGATCCTGAATCTGAAAATCAAGAGTGCTACAACAAGGCCGCTGCCGTTCTCAGAGCAATAGATTCTGCTAATCGATTACGTGGAGAATAGTGAATCAATTTATATCAATCGGCATAAGTGTGGCAATTGTGTACGCGATCGCTCTTTTAGTGGGAAAGAAATTTCGAATTTCATCACGATATGAAAGAGCCCCGCAGATTCAAGATCCATGGAAGGCTTTAGATGCCGGAGTTGATCCTAGTGAAGATGCTAGTCAAGAGAGAAATGTATGAGCGTTCTTGATTCAATTATTGAAGGCGTGCGCGAAGATTTAGCATCTCGCAGATTGTCCATGGCGCAGATATCTGAGGCGCTAGATAGCGCACCAATAGTTCGTGACCCTCTTTCAACTCTCTTGCACAACGAGATGTCGTTAATCGCTGAGGTAAAACGAGCATCACCAAGTAAAGGAGCGCTGGCATCGATTGTCGATCCCGCTGCCTTAGCCGAACAGTATGCAACCGCTGGAGCATCAATGATTAGCGTTCTTACCGAACGCCGTCGATTTGGAGGATCGCTAGATGATTTAGTTGCGGTGCGTTCGAGAGTGGATATTCCCGTTTTGCGAAAAGACTTTATGGTTGATGAGTATCAATTTTTTGAGGCACGGGCCAATGGCGCAGATGTTGTTCTACTCATTGTCGCGGCGTTGAGTAGGAATCAACTGAAGGACTATCACGACTTGACCCTAGAACTTGGAATGCGGGCTCTCGTTGAAGTTCACACGCATGATGAACTTGAGAGAGCTTTGGAAATCTCCCCGCAGATAATTGGAGTCAATTCTCGTAATTTAAAGACCCTGGATGTTGATGCAAGTACATTTGCCGAGTTGATTCCTGGCATTCCTCAAGAATTAGTGCGAGTTGCTGAATCCGGAATTTCAACCAGAAAAGATGTTGAGTACGCACAAAACCACGGCGCTACCGCAGTATTAGTGGGAGAGGCCCTAGTAAAGTCTGGGGACTCAATGGCCGCTGTGCGCCAACTACTGGGCCTAGATAGGCTAGAACCGTGAGTGTCGATGAACAAAATGGCCGGTTTGGTCAGTATGGCGGGCGTTTTGTACCTGAAGCGTTAATTGGTGCACTCAATGAGTTAGAGGCTGCACATATTTCAGCGCAGAGTGATTCAGCGTTCTTAACACAACTCGCCGACTTGCATCGCACATACACGGGACGCCCAAGCATCATTACTGAGGTTCCCCGCTTTGGCGAACATGCAGGTGGTGCACGAATAATTTTAAAACGTGAGGATCTCAACCACACGGGAAGTCATAAGATAAATAATGTTTTAGGTCAAGCCTTACTTACTAAGCGTATGGGCAAAAAACGGATTATTGCCGAAACCGGTGCTGGCCAACATGGAGTAGCTGCGGCTACGGCGGCAGCGCTTATGGGACTTGAATGCGTCGTCTATATGGGGCAAGAAGATACGCGCA
>CAFBRV010000002.1_pt1 | contig 40597 bp, 45 predicted proteins | sample 7270191 | NCBI WGS metagenome assembly CAFBRV01 (sample SAMEA6814197, study PRJEB35770) | uncultured Actinomycetes bacterium | biome: Freshwater; feature: Freshwater reservoir; material: water | place: Czech Republic | collected 2016-11-09 | depth 30m m
ACAACCAATAATAATCGCAGGAAAATCTATTTTATCGACAATCGTGTGAGCCTTAGTAATTGCAAGAGCAATCACCATGTCAGAAGGAGACAGAGAGTTAAAAAATTCAGTCTCTTCATCGACATGACTGACCATTATGAGTGGATTCAAGCCGGCAGATTCTAGAAGGCGGCGACGAGAAGTGGATGCAGACGCAAGGATAATCTTTGGCATTTACTTTTTAGTTCGTTCGGCCGAAGCGAAAATTAGTGTGAAGCGGTTTACGTAGTTGGGGCAGACCAAAAGCGCTTCTACGGATCACTGGGACAAGCTCTTCGCGCTTATGCAGTGAAAGTGCATATTCAATTGCAGCTAACTCCTCTGCAGTTGGCTCACCTTTTACGATTCTGTACTCCATTACAGTGGAATGTTTCCATGTTTGCGTGCAGGCAAAGTATCGCGCTTGGTCTTTAAAGTTCTAAATGCCTTTGTTATATAAGCTCGTGATTGATTAGGCTCTATAACCGTATCGATTGTTCCACGCTCTGCCGCTAAATATGGATTTGCTAATGATTCATTGTAATCATTGACCAATTCAGCACGCTTTCCGACGGGATCTTTAGCATCGGCAAGTTCTTTTCGGTAGAGAATATTTACTGCGCCTTGTGCACCCATCACTGCAATTTCTGCGCTGGGCCAAGCAAAGTTAATATCGCTTCCTAGATATTTCGAACCCATAACGATAAAAGCGCCGCCATAGGCCTTGCGCGTAATCAGCGTAACAAGCGGAACAGAGGCTTCGGCGTATGCATAGAGCAATTTGGCACCGCGGCGAATAATTCCATCCCATTCTTGCTCCGTACCCGGTAAAAACCCTGGGACATCAACGAGAGTAAGAATAGGAATATTGAATGCGTCGCAAAAACGTAAGAAACGTGCCGCTTTTTCACTGGAGTTAATGTCGAGTGTGCCAGCTAATTGCGAAGGCTGGTTGGCGATAATTCCAATTGATTCACCTTCTATGCGAGCAAAACCCACGATTATATTTGGTGCATAGAGAGCATGAACTTCTAGGAATTCAGCTTCATCGACGAGTGCTTGAATCAAAACCTTCATATCGTATGGCTGATTTGTATTATCTGGAATCAATGAATCGAGCGCAAAATCAGAAGGGATTTTATCCAGAGATTGCGTTGGTGGAAGATGTGGAGCACTATCCATATTATTTGAAGGCAAATATGAAAGTAGCGCTTTTACGTAGTCGATTGCATCGGCCTCGTTTTCGGCCAAGTAGTGCGAGTTACCAGTTTTGGTGTTGTGTGTGCGTGCTCCACCAAGCTCTTCCATATTCACTTCTTCGCCAGTGACTGTTTTAATCACATCTGGTCCGGTAATAAACATATGTGAAGTCTCATTAACCATAACCGTAAAGTCAGTCAGGGCTGGTGAATATGCAGAGCCACCAGCGCACGGGCCTAGTATCAGTGATATCTGAGGGATTACGCCCGATGAACGAGTGTTGAGACGAAATATTTTTCCGTACCCAGAAAGAGATGCAACACCTTCTTGAATTCGCGCTCCACCAGAGTCGTTAATTCCAATAAGAGGGATCCCACTTTTTAATGCGAAGGCGGCAATTTTTACAATCTTCTCTGCATGAACCTCGCCGAGCGAGCCACCCATAATTGTGAAGTCTTGTGAGTACAGCGCAATTGGGCGGCCATCTACTGTGGCTGTTCCAATGACGACGCCGTCACCGTACGGACGATTCTTTTCCATTCCAAACTGCGAAGATCGGTGACGGGCAAACTCATCGATCTCAGTAAAAGAATCCTCGTCTACGAGCATCTCAATACGCTCGCGTGCAGTGTTCTTACCCTTGGCATGTTGCTTTTCTACAGCGCGCGCCGAACCAGCATGAACTGCCTCTTCGACTCGTGCGCGTAGATCTTCAATTTTTCCGGCAGTTGTATGCAGATCACGGCTCATACCCCTACGGTACTAGGCGTGGACACCGAAATGCTAAGTGCGGCCTTGGATAATTCATTAATCAATGCCACCGTTGGGCGATACTGGCGAGTAAGCGTGGTTGAACTCACGGGATCAACGCAAAGCGATCTTGTTACATCGGCGCGAACAGGAACTGCAGAGGCAGGAGATGTAATTGTCGCAAATTATCAAAGTGTTGGGCGCGGTCGACTCACGCGTAACTTTGATGCGCCTTCTGGAAGCGCGCTCCTATTTTCTCTGTATATACAACCACAACGGAGTGTTGAGGATTGGGGCTACATTCCCTTATTAGCTGGAACGAGTGTTGCACGAGTGCTTTCCGATTTCGGCGCGAAGCTTAAATGGCCCAATGACGTTCTAATAAAAGATAAAAAGGTAGCGGGCTTAATTGCTGAGGTTGTTGACGATGGAATCGTCATTGGTATTGGAATCAATGTTGGCATGCAAGTTCACCAGCTTCCGGTGCCTACGGCTACCTCCTTACTCATAGAAGGAGCGCGTGCTATAACTCGAAACCAATTACTTGTTGAGTTTCTCAATGACTTTGAGGAGAAATTCTTCGCGTGGGATGGTGGCAGTGACGATGTTCGTGGGGAGTACCTAAATTTGAGTGCAACAGTTGGTCGTGAAGTTCGAGTGGAGTATCCAGATGGTAAAAGTGAGAGTGGTTTAGCCGTCTCAATTTCAAGCACAGGAGAATTGGTTTTAGCATCTGGGGTCCATGTTCAAGCCGGCGACATAGTTCATCTACGATAATCCCGTGAGTGATTTTTTTCCTACCGTCGGGATAATCGGAGCTGGGCAACTAGCCCGATTGAGTGTTGGGCCTGCAGCGGCCCTTGGGATCAATCTCGTGCTATTTGCTGGTGATGTAGAAGATAGCGGAGCACAAATTGCACAACACGTAGTTGGAGATTACTCGGACGTAGACAGCGTTCTAGAGTTTGCTAGACAGTGTGATGTCATAACTTTTGAACACGAACTAATCCCTTTGAGCGTAATAAAAACCCTTGAGGCAAACGGGGTTGTTGTCAGGCCTAGTTCAGAAGCCTTTATTTTTTCACAGGATAAAGCGGCGATGCGAAATAAATTGAGCCAATTTCCGGCACCTACATTTAAAGTTGTAACAAGCGCGTCGGATGTGAGTGAATTTCCGGTAATTGCCAAAGCTATTTCTGGAGGTTATGACGGACGAGGAGTCTGGAAAATAGACTCCGGGAGTGAATTGAAATCGATAATTGACCAGCTCGGCAAGGTGTTGATCGAAGAGTTAATTGAGTTTGATTATGAAATCGCTGTCATGGTTGCACGTTCGCCACATGGGCAAGCTACGACATGGGCTCCTACGCAGACAGTTCAAGTTGATGGAATCTGTACATTAACAATTGCACCTGCACCACACATGAGTGGTGACCTCAGCGTGAAGGCACAGAAATTAGCGTTAGAAATTGCTCAAGAGGTTGGTGTTGTTGGAGTCATGGCCGTTGAAATGTTTGTTAAAGGTGATGAACTATTTGTAAATGAACTTGCAATGCGACCTCATAACTCAGCCCACTGGACGATTGAAGGCTCGGTTACCTCGCAGTTCGAACAACACTTGCGGGCGATATTAGATCTGCCACTAGGCGATCCTTCGATGAGTGCGCCCATTGCTGTGATGGGAAATATTCTTGGATCAGACAAGAGTGATATGTATAGACCATATTTACACCTCATGGCGCGTTGCCCTGGTCTTAAGTTTCATCACTACAAAAAAGATGTGCGCCCAGGTCGCAAAATTGGACATGTGGTTCTTTTGGGCAGTGACGTCGTAGAATTAACTCACGAAGTTCAGCACGCCCTTGATTACATGAGTGGAGAAATTGATGAGTGATGTTGCGATAATCATGGGTTCAGATTCGGATTGGCCCGTCATGGAAGATGCCGCAAAGGTGTTAGAAAAACTGGGGATTACCTTCGAGGCCGATGTAATCTCGGCCCATCGCATGCCTCTAGAAATGGTGGAGTTTGCGCAAGAGGCGGTAGCAAAGGGCTTTAAAGTAATTATCGCAGGTGCCGGCGGAGCGGCCCACTTGCCGGGAATGGTTGCATCACTCACGACACTGCCAGTTATAGGCGTGCCCATTGCACTTAAAAATCTAGATGGCATGGATTCGCTACTTTCAATAGTTCAAATGCCGGCTGGAGTTCCCGTTGCCAGCGTCGGGGTAGGAAATGCAAAAAATGCCGCACTACTGGCAGCTCGAATTTTAGGAGTTTCGGATCCTTTGATTTCGGCGAAAGTTGGACAGGGTTTAATTGAAATTAATGAAGAGGCCAAAGCAAAAGCTGCAAATTTAGTATCTCGCCGAAATCAAAAGACTGGTTTTTAATTACCGCGCTGCATATTCAATAGCTGGGCAGCGATTCATGACCGTGAGTAAACCTGCCGATTGGGCACGTGCAATAGCTGCTTCGTCGATTACATCTAATTGAAGCCACACGGCTTTTGCGCCGATTGCGATTGCCTCATCTACTACTTTTCCAACTAATGAGGAGTTTACAAAGCAATCAACAACATCGATTTGAATTGGGATCTCACTTAAGCTCTTATAACCGATTTGACCGTGAACAACTTCTGCCCGAGGGTATACAGGTATTACTTGATGGCCCTTGTCTAGCAATAATTTAGATACGCCGAAAGCTGCACGTTGCGGATTATTGCCCAGTCCAACCACTGCCCATACCTTCATGGCAAGGAGGGCATCTATAACTTCCTTCTCGTTAATCTGTACGCCCTAAGGCATGGAATTTCCAACCAGCGTTACGCCACAATTCGCGATCAAGGGCGTTTCGACCATCAATGATAATTTTTCCTTTTACTAATTCTCCGATTACCGACGGATCTAACTTTCGGTACTCTTTCCATTCAGTTAAGTGAAGAATTAAATCCGCACCCTTCACGCAATCGTGGGCATCATTGGAAAAAGTAAGATTCGGGAATCGCTTTCGGGCCGGCTCAATGCCTTTAGGATCGTGAATGACGACATCTGCGCCCGCTGCATGAAGTTGAACTGCGATATCTAGCGCTGGAGAGTCACGTACATCGTCACTATCGGGCTTAAATGTTGCGCCTAAAACCGCGATTTTATACTGAGATAAATCCTCTGATAGATCACTTCTAACAACATCAATGACGCGCTGACGTGCACGCAAGTTGATTGCGTCAATCTCACGCAAGAATTCAAGTGCTTGTTTCGCACCGAGCTCTTCAGCGCGCGCCATAAATGCGCGAATATCTTTAGGTAAGCAGCCTCCGCCAAATCCGATACCGGCCTGTAAAAAACGGCTTCCGATTCGTGGGTCGTAGCCAATAGCTTTTGCAAGGACGGTTACATCACCACCGGCTGCTTCGCATACTTCTGCCATTGCATTAATGAAGGATATTTTTGTAGCAAGGAAAGAGTTCGCCGCAACCTTTACTAACTCCGCGGTGGGAAGATCGGCACGAATCCACGGTGTACCAAGGTCGATTATTGGTTGATACACATCCTTTAGTATCGCTTCTGCGCGATCATTAGCGACTCCTACAACTAGCCGATTAGGCGTTAATGTATCTTCAACGGCAAAACCTTCACGCAAAAACTCTGGATTCCAGGCTAGATCGGCCTGCGGTGCAATTTTAAGTAGTTGTTCGCGAAGGGCTTGTGCGGTGCCAACTGGAACAGTTGATTTACCTACAACCAGTGAACCCTCTTTTAAGAATGGTGCAATTTCGGCAACGGCAGATTTAACATAAGTTAGATCTGCAGCCAGGCCTTCCTTGCTTTGAGGAGTCCCAACGCATACGAAGTGAATATCGGCATCGGCAACTGCAGAAAAATCAGTTGTAAAACTCAAGCGACCGGTTTTAATCTCTTGGGCCAATAAAGTATCCAGGCCTGGCTCATAGAAGGGGAGTTCACCACGAGAGAGCATTGCGACTTTTTCTGGATCTGTATCTACGCCGATTACCGTAAAACCCAAGGAAGACATGCAGGCAGCGTGGGTGGCTCCCAAATAGCCGCAACCAATAACAGAGAGAGTTAAGTTAGTACTCATAACGCTACTTTAGTGCCCCGCATGGATTTTCATCGGCGGTGCGGGTCTTAAATTTATCAATCAATATAGGCTTAGGAGCTGCAGTGGATGATGCCGATGGTGAAGGCGTGACTTCATCGATAAGCGGTAAATCTAAGCGCATCCGATTAAAGAGGTCTGGCGCAAGTTCCTTATCCCAAATAACTACAGAGCCAAGTCCATCTACTCGTGCATTGGCATTTCCCAATGGAATCGTAAGTGTGCGCACTTTACTTGCCGAAAGATTTTTGAGCTGCTTGGCCAAAGTTAGTAAATCACTGCTATTGAGTTGAGAATCTGTTTTAACCGTTGCAATTGCGGCATTGAAGAAACTAACTAATTTTACCGGATTAAGTAGAACTCCTGAGCTTGTAAGTTTTCTCAGTACCGCGCTCATGAATTGTTGTTGACGTTGCATCCGGCCGAGATCGCCCATTCCATCAAAGTCGCGCGTACGAACATACTTCAGCGCCTCGACTCCATTAAGTGTATGAACTCCGGCACTCATGACCAAGTGGCTCTTTGGATCATCAATATCCCTCTTTGAACAGACTTCGATTCCTCCAAGTGAATCAACCATTCCAGCAAAACCTGCGAAGCCAATCTCTATGTAATGATCGATGCGCACGCCAGTTTCATTTTCAATTGTTTGGATTAGCAGTGGAGCACCACCCCATGCAAATGCAGAGTTAATTTTGCCGTTAGCGGCCGGAATTATTCGATCCTTATAAATTGAAGACTGGTGTTCTGGAATAACAACGAGTGAGTCTCGTGGAATCGAAATAATAGTTGCTTTATCTCGAGCCTTACTGATGTGCACAAGAAGCATCGTGTCCGAACGTGCGCCAGCGGCAGACTTAGTCGTTCCAACTCGTAAAAGTCGTGACTGCTCTTTAGTGAGTCCTTCGCGAGTATCTGAACCGACCAAAAGATAGTTAAGTGCCGTTGATGGTTTTTCTGGGCGCTTTTCAAGGGTTCCAAAGACATCGACGCGGTTAATTGCGCTACTAATCTGCCCCAGTCCCAACCAAGATATCGCCGAAATTGCGACAACGGCCAGCGAGAGTGATGTAATAATTCGAATTGGTCGCGTCGCTTTCACAGGCGAAGACTACTTCAGCGATACGGTGGTGGGGTTATGACGACATCAGCAAATGAGTTATATGGCTCACCGAGGCGAGAAATCTCGGTAATTCTTCCCGTTCGCAACGAGGCAGCCTACATAGAGCACTCTGTACGTTCGATTTTGGCTCAGGATTTTCACGGGCCATTTGAAGTGATTCTGGCCATTGGGCCTTCTAATGATGCCACTATGGAAATCGCGTTATCGCTTGCGAATCTGGATAAGCGTGTAGTTATCGTTGAAAATCCTTCAGGTCGAACAGCAGCTGGATTAAACCTTGCGATCGCACGTTCGCAATACTCAAATATTGTGCGCATTGATGGACACTCAGAGATTCCACATAATTATTTAACTTTGGCCCTTAATACTCTCGAAGAGAGTGGCGCGGTAAACGTGGGCGGCATAATGGCGGCAGTCGGAAATAATTTATTTGAACGCTCAGTTGCCCGAGCCATGCGAAGTGCATTAGGTGTCGGTGCTTCGCGATTTCACACAGGAGGCGCAGCAGGTTCGGTTGATACCGTGTATTTAGGAGCTTTCAGGAAAGAGGCTCTCGTTGCTGTCGGTGGCTTTGATGAACGATTCACTCGTGCGCAAGATTGGGAATTAAACTTTCGGCTACGCGCAAATGGAGGGGTAATTCACTTCGATCCACGGTTGATAGTTACGTATCGACCAAGAGCAAGCGTGAGCGCTCTTGCTCGTCAGTACTTTGAATATGGACGTTGGCGCCGCGTCGTCTCACGACGTCACGAGGGAACCATTAATTACAGATATTTAGCGCCACCGTTTACCGTTGTAATTACCGCGCTTTCCATAATCCTAGGCATATTAATTTCCAGTATTTTCCTACTGCCTGCCCTCATTTATGCACTCTTTATTCTTTTAGCATCGGTGGTAATTGGGAAATCATTAGGTGAAGTTGTTTCACTGCCGTTGATTCTTCTAACCATGCATGTGTGCTGGGGGATCGGTTTTTTAACCTCGCCAAAGTCTCTGGCACCGTAAGGTAGCCTTGCGACTGTGAGCGCGCCATTGCAGGTATACGAGCCTTTTCGAGCCGGCCTGCCTCCACTTATTCGATACTGGAAATCACTCTGGTCACGACGAACTTTCATCGCAGAGTATTCGCGATCTGAACTTCGAGAGCAGCACTTTGATTCACTTTTTGGTCAGATGTGGTTGGTCTTAAACCCACTTCTGCTTTCAGCGGTCTATTTTCTTCTCATTATTATTATCCAGGGCTCTTCCGACGTTACTCGATATGCCCACTTGACGGCCACACTCTTTCTTTTCTATCTGGTTGCAAACTCACTCACCGGTGGAGTTAAGTCAATAACGGCGGGCCAACGACTTATTCTCAACACAGCTTTTCCAAGAATTATGTTGCCAATTTCAGCTGTAGTCATCGCAGTCGCTAAGTTCGTTCCAACTCTTTTGGTATTTCTCATCATTCGCACGGTTTTAGGTCTGCCGTATACATGGGAGATGCTCTGGGCGATCCCAGTTTTATTGATTACAATTTTTCTGGCACTTGGTTTAGCAATTACAATCTCATGTATAAATGTATATTTCCGCGATATATCAAGCTTCTTGCCATATTTGACGCGAACACTTCTATATCTCTCACCGATTCTTTATGAAGCATCCGCCCTCAAGCCTGAAATCTTGGCGATAGAGGCGTTTAATCCACTCTTTCCTATTCTTGATAGTTGGTCTCGCACTTTAGTTCATGGGCAAGCTCCGCAGAGTTCAAGTCTGTATGCGGGATTAGCGTGGGCTTTAGGAGTATTTTTAGTGGGAACTTATTTCTTCTTATCAAGGGAGCGCGAATTTGCTGTCCGCCTCTAACACGCACGCTACTAATGAGATCGCCGTTTCGGTTCGCGGTCTTGGACTCACTTATAAAACTTCAATCGATAATCGCCCAACTCTTAAAGCGCGAGCTAAATCATTTGGTCGCGGAGGTAAACATGTTCGTATTATTCAGGCACTCGATGATGTGAGCCTTGATGTTGAGTATGGACAGGTTTTAGGAATTATCGGAACTAATGGCGCAGGAAAGTCATCAATGATGCGCGTTATTGCAGGAATTATTCCGCCCACAAAGGGGCGAATTGAAGTCTTTGGAAGTGTCAGCACGCTCTTAGCCTTAGGCGTCGGCTTTAATCCATCGATGTCTGGGCGCGATAATGTATTTCTTGGCGGGTTAGCTGCGGGAATGTCTCGCGAGGAGATTGAGAACCACTTTCAAGAAATCGCTGAATTCTCTGAGTTGGGCGAGGCAATTGATGCCCCGATGCGCACGTACTCATCTGGAATGTTCTCTCGATTGGCGTTTTCAGTCGCAGCGACAGTGCGACCAGATATTTTAATTGTTGACGAAGCGCTCAGCACTGGCGATGCAAAATTCAAAGAGAAATCTCTCAATCGTATGAAAGAGTTGAGAAGTGATGATCGGGCACTTATTTTGGTCAGCCATGCAATGGCAACGTTGCGTGAAGTCTGCAACGACGTGGTCTGGTTGCACAAAGGCAAGCTTGTCCAGCGCGGGAAACCAGATGAGACCATTGATGCATACCAAAAGTTTTTACAGGTCGGAAAGAGCGCTGCCCTCGATGAGGATGTATAGGCAACTTCTCGTATTAATTGTATGTATCACTGCGTTCACGTCCCCTGCATTAGCGCAGGACATACCTGCCGAATTTGCGTTTCGTGGGTCAGGTTACGGGCATGGTGTTGGAATGTCCCAAATGGGCGCGCGCTCTATGGCATTGGAAGGCAAAACTTCAACGGAAATTCTCCAGTACTTTTATAAAGACGTATTAGTCGAGACCCTCGATGATTCAAAGATTTTAAGAGTAAATATCGGTCATCTCTTAAGTAGTACAAAGATTTCTACGAAGACACCTGGTGCTGTAATCCAACTATTTACTGGGGATATTGGTGATCAAGTAGATGCGGTTCCTGTTGCTGTTTTTTCGGCCGGCGCAACACTGAATCTCTCAATTCTTGGTTCTAGCGTTGTACCAAATGTCATTACTGGGAAAAAATTAGTTTCTTTCACGACGAATCGGAGTTTTACTATTCGATGGAGTGGTACTCGGTATTTGGAAGGTATAGATGCACTCATATCTGTAACTCACCTTGGTGCAACTAAGAAGTATCGATATGGCCAAATGACTGTAAAAGCAGTTAAAGACAAAGCTTTGGGATTTAGGTTGGAACTAACTAATTCCGTGCGTCTTTCAGATGAGTATTTATGGGGTGTTAGCGAAATGCCCTCGTATTGGCCAATCGCTGCGGTTCAAGCCCAAGCAATCGCTTCGCGTTCGTATGCAATGAGTAAGGCCGGAATTTATCGGGCGAGTTGTGACTGTGACTTATATGGATCGATATCAGATCAAATGTTTTTGGGGTATGCCAAGGAGGTTGAATTTAAATATGGAGTTATCTGGAAGAACATTGTCACTGAGACTGCTGGATTAGTAATTACGCAAGCAGGCCTGCCAATTACTGCCTATTTTTTCTCATCCTCTGGCGGCAAAACCGATTTAGCAAAAAACGCTTGGGGCAGAGATAGGACGTACACACAAATAGTCGATGATCCCGGAAGTTTGGATACCGTACTTAATCCGCGATTTGTTACGTGGGATCGTACTCTTTCACAAGCCACGATTGCCGGTGCATTCCTACTTCCTGATGTGGTTCAGCTAGAGATTTTGACTAGAAATGAAAGCGGCACAATCGGCCAGATTCGAGCAACATCTAGTACAGGTGCTCAAGCCACTCTTCGTGGAGAAACTTTCAGGAGCCGATCTAAAATCCCATCCGCATATTGCGACTTAGTTGGAGTGCAGAATTGAGTTCAAGCCACCCCATGTACCGGTACGACTTACTACTTCTAAAGCACCGTCGATAGAGTTACGTCGAAATAGTAAATCATTTGCACCAGAAAGCTCGGCAGCTTTAACAACGTGGCCATCGGGTAATCGAAGTTTTGACGCTGCAGTGATGTACGTGCCAGCTTCAATGATGCAGTTATCACCTAGAGAAATTCCACAACCCGAATTTGCACCGAGAAGAGTTTTTTCTCCGATTGAAACTACCTCTTTGCCTCCACCACTTAAGGTGCCCATTATTGATGCTCCACCGCCAATGTCACTGCCGTCACCAACGACTACACCTGCTGAGATTCTTCCTTCAACCATTGATGTACCTAATGTTCCAGCATTGAAGTTAACAAATCCCTCATGCATCACAGTTGTACCGACTGCTAGATGTGCACCTAATCGAACGCGATCGGCATCGGCGATTCGCACTCCGCTTGGTACTACGTAGTCCACCATTCTCGGGAACTTATCGATTGAAAAGACCGTCACATGTCCATGCTTAGCCCTGAGCCGTGCACGAGTGAGTTCAAATCCCTCGACTGCGCAGGGACCAGCTGAAGTCCAAACAACGTTATTGAGAAGACCAAAGATTCCATCAAGAGTTACTCCATGCGGTTGAACTAAGCGGTGCGATAGAAGATGTAAGCGAAGGTACACATCAAGTGCCGAAGCGGGCGGGGTTGAGAGGTTAATTTCAAGGCTAGCAATTTCGCGACTGACATCACGAGCGTCATCGCTACCGACGAGGGCAAGTAACTCGCTTGGCGTTTGCGCGGCAAGAGGGGCAAGAGCCGGAGATGGAAACCATGCATCCAAAAGCTTGCCATGCGACATTGTCGTTATTGCGTGACCAGAAGCGATGGTGTTCATGCGCTAAGCCTAACCCCTATCCTTTCTCACATGCGTATCGCTGTATTTTGCTCCTCTTCGCCGAGCATCGATTCAAAATATGTAGATTTGGCCTATCAACTTGGCGAAGGTATCGGCTCACTATCGTGGGAGCTCGTAACTGGTGGCGGCCATATTTCAATGATGGGCGCTGTTTCGCGGGGTGCGCGTTCGGTGAATGGTCGTACCGTTGGCGTGATTCCGCAGGCATTAGTTGATATCGAATTTGCAGATCATGACAATGATGAATTGCATGTGGTCGAAACAATGGGTGAGCGCAAGGCGATGATCACTGATATTTCCGATGCCTTTATTACCTTGCCGGGTGGAGCAGGCACGCTTGAAGAGTTCTTCGAGATTTGGGTAGGCCGCTATTTAAAATTTCACAATAAGCCAGTTGTAATTCTCGACCCATTTGGAATTTATGGACCTTTACATGAATTGATAGTGCATTTAGAGGAGGAGAGCTTTATCAAACCAGGTATGCGTGAATTAATAACTTGGTCTACTACGGTCGATGAAGCATTGAAAGCTTGCAGGCAATGAGAAGCAACCACTTAGCAATTTCTCTCACGATAGATGCACCGATTCAATCTGTTTGGGATGCACTGGCCGATTGGGAAAAACAAGGCGAATGGATGCTAGCGACGAAGGTCTGGGTGACATCGGCGACTCAGGAAGGCATCGGAACTAAAATAAGTGCTTTTACAGGAATAAAACCTCTAGGTCTTTTAGACACAATGGAAGTGACTTCATGGGTTCCACCATTTGTGTGCGATGTCGTTCATACAGGATCGATTATTAAGGGCGTTGGAAGATTTGAGTTGCATGAGATAAGCCCAGTCCAAACACGCTTTGATTGGTCTGAAGAGGTCTTAGCTCCCCGTCCGTTATTCCTCGCAATTTTTCCCGGGCTCTATATCGGTGTGTGGATTTCGCTAGGACGTTTTGCTCGAAGCTTCCGCTGACTCCTCAATAGGACAACTCTTAACTGCTGACCAGTAGCCTTAGGCCCATGAGCGCGCCCACAACTCTGGCAGAGTTGCTTGCATCCCTGTCGGAAGAGGAGCGCTTCATTCTGACGATGCATTATTTGCGATCCATGTCATCGGCTGAAATTGCCGAGCTCCTTGAGGTGCCCGTGCGCGCCGTGGATGCCGTAATTACCGCCGGGAAGGCGCATTTAAGCGGATTTATAGGCTTCTAGTAGCGGTTCAAAGGAGCCTTTGAGGCGATTTCCCACTAACCCACCATGTGCGAGATACTTCTCCTCTTGCACTTCCACCACCAAATCTTTTAGAGGAGTCTCCACATGGCAGCCATGAAACCCCGTACAGGTGATGGTCCAATGGAGGTTACAAAGGAGGCCCGTTCTCTCGTGATGCGTATTCCTCTCGAGGGTGGCGGCAGGTTAGTCGTCGAGCTCAACTCAGAAGAGGCAAATAATCTCAGCGCCGCACTTCATGCCGCGGTCTCTTTAGTAAAGAAGTAAAGGCGCCTCAAGCGATAGCCTTTCACGCATGTCTTCAATCCTTACCAGCGCACCAGTAAAGCTGACTGCGGCTACATCTGCAGATGCGATAGCTCTGGCATACGAAAGTGTGAGCGACGGGGTATTTGCCTTTCAAGCTCCATCCAATTTAATTCAAGAGATTGAAAAGCATTTCGCAATAGATCTAGTAGATGAACTCTCATTTTTTTCACCAACAGGCAAAGCGGGTGAGATTTTTGAGATTCCGGTTAGTGAAGTTAACTCACGTACCGAGCGAATCTTCCTGACTTCCATAGGTGATGGTTCAACGGCATCATTAAGAACGAGCGCATGTGCAATTGCGCGAAAAGTTCGCGGTAAGAAAACCACCGTCTATTCTGCCTGTGCTTTAAATAATGTCGATACGCAAGCACATGCGATTGCACTGACGATGGCCGCATACTTGTGGAGTTTAAAGAGCGGAAAGCCCGCTGAAGTTCCAACCTTTCAGGTTGCATGTGATGACAAGGAGACAATAAATGTTGCTAATGTTTTTGCGAAGGCGATTACGCGCGCTCGCGATTTGGTTCATACGCCTTCTAATATTAAAACTCCTGAGTGGATGGCTACAAAAGCTCAAGAATTTGCGCAAGGAAACGGATTAGAGGTCACGGTCTTAGCCGGCCGAGAGTTAAAGGAGTTTGGGGGATTGCGTGCAGTTGGCAATTCATCACCTGCGCCAGGACCCCGTTTTATTGAAGTTACTTATACGCCAAGGAACAAAAAGAAATCGAAGAGCCCACTTCCTCATGTGGTTCTAGTTGGCAAAGGTATTACTTTTGATACCGGAGGTGTTTCACTCAAACGTCCTTACGATTCAATGATGGCAATGAAATCGGACATGGCAGGTGCTGCAGCAATTCTTGCAACTCTCACTGCACTAGAAGAATTACAACCTGAGGTTAAAGTTAGCGCGCTAATGATGTGTGCCGAAAACGCCATCTCGGCTACGGCCCAACGACCTAGTGATGTAATAAAGCACTATGGCGGGACAACGGTTGAAGTAATCAACACCGACGCAGAAGGTCGCCTAGTTCTTGCCGATGGTTTGGCTTATGCCGACATTAATTTGAATCCAGATTATTTAATTGATATTGCAACTCTGACTGGTGCTGCAACACTGGGTCTGGGTAGAAACTTTGCCGCCATGTATACGCGCGATGATCTTCTTGCCGCCTCATTTGTAAAAGCTGGGAACGACTCAGGCGATCGTGTGTGGAGAATGCCACTTGTCGATGATTACCGAGATTCACTAAAAAGCGATATCGCAGATTTTAACCATGCTGCAGATAAGGCCAACTACTCAGCTGGCTCAGTTACTGCCGCCCTGTTTCTTGAGCACTTTGCCGGTAATCGTCGCTGGTTGCACTTAGACATTGCAGGACCAGGGCGCAGCGAGGTAGATGCTGGGGAGAACCCAAAGGGTGGAACTGGTTTTGGTGTTCGCTTGTTAACGTCGTGGATTATGAGTCTTTAATGAAAACAGACCCTCACTCTTACGCTGAAAGCTTCATAACAGAAGATCATTTCAAATCTCAGGCACGTTTAAGGGGTCTTGAACTTGGAACTGTTGATGTAACTCCGGGTGCTGGGGCCTACCTTCGCCACCTTGCTTGCACATTATCTGCGCAGTCTGTTGTCGAAGTCGGTACGGGCTCAGGTGTTGGAAGTTTATGGTTGCTCGATGGAATGAGAGCAAGTGGAACATTGACATCAATTGATGACGAAATGGAACATACTCGAATTGCAAAAATAGCGTTTACCGATGCAGAGATCGCACAAACAAGGATTCGTCTCATCACTAACCCTGTTCTTGATGTCATTTCTAAACTCACCGATCGCGCATATGATCTCGTTGTTCTTCGACATAATCCTGAGGATTTAGCCTTTGTTATCTCTGAATCTCATCGAATTTTACGAAGCGGTGGTGCGCTAGTGATAGATAATTTCTTTGGCGGTTCAAAGGTCTGCGATCCTGCTCAACGTGATCCAAAGACCGTTTCCCTTCGCGATGCTGGGAAAATCATTAAAAACGACACAGAGCATTGGGTGAGTACCTTGATTCCCGCCGGGGATGGTTTGTTAGTTGCCACTAAGTTGTAGCAGAATAAATACATGATTTTTCCTCGTAAAAAAAACGCCGAACTCGCCCCTGCTTGGTGGGAGATTCCTACTTCTAAAAAGAGTTCACGCAGCAGTGTCGTCCTTATAGCCTTGCTTGCCGGAAGTGTTGGTGGCTTCCTAGGAGTTAACTCCTCGGGTGGAACGATCTTTCGCAATGCCAACATAGTTTCCTCTTCAAGCACAATAGAGCGCGCACCTGATTCCGTCGCTGGTATTGCAGCGCGAGTGCTGCCTTCAGTTGTTTCAATCACTACTCGATCGAGTAATGGGGGCGGCACTGGATCAGGATTTGTTATAGATAGCTCTGGCTATATATTGACAAATAATCACGTCATTGCATCAGTGGCTGAATCAGGCGGGACGCTACGAGTGACTTTAAATAATGGAGATGTTTATAACGCAAAAGTTGTCGGACGCGATGCATCATATGATTTAGCTGTCCTAAAGATTTCCGGCTCCAACTTCCCTGCATTGCAATTTGGCGATAGCGATAAAGTCGCCGTTGGAGATGCGGTGATTGCAATTGGTTCACCCCTTGGTTTATCTGGAACTGTAACTCTCGGAATTATCAGCGCCAAGGATCGACCAGTCACGGCCGGTGGATCAGCTGAAGAGAACTCATTTATTAATGCACTTCAAACCGATGCCGCAATTAATCCCGGCAACTCAGGCGGACCGCTTGTTGATTCAACGGGCGCGGTTATTGGAGTTAATTCTGCGATCGCATCCCTAGGTTCGACATCTCAAACTGGCTCTATCGGTTTGGGTTTTGCAATACCAATAAATCAAGCAAGAACTACGGCCGACCAACTCATAAAGACAGGTAAGGCCACCTATCCAGTACTTGGTGTATCACTCGATATGAATTACACGGGCTTAGGGGCACTCATTGCACAATCGAGTACCGGACTCTTAGCGGGGGGACCGGCGCAATTAGCTGGGTTGAAGCCAGGGGACATCGTTATAAGATTTGAGAATCGAGAGATTACCGCTGCAGAAGAGTTAATAGTTGCCGTGCGCGCAAAGAAAGTTGGCGACAAGATCACACTGACCTATATTCGGGACGGAAAAGAGTTCTCCGCGACTTTAACTTTGATTGCCGCCAAGAACTAGGGGCTTATTTTAGATAGGCTACAACCATGTTCTTTGATATTGGTGCTGGAGAACTTTTAGGTCTCGCAATTTTGGCAATGATTTTAGTTGGTCCCGAGCGGCTGCCAAAGGTTGCAGTCGAAGCAGCTAAGCTTCTTAAGAAGTTGCGCAATCTTTCACAGATTGCAACTGCCGAACTTAAAGAGAATTTAGGACCTGGGTTTGAGAATTTGCAGCCACAAGATTTGCACCCAAAAACTTTTGTTAAAAAACAGCTTGCAGATCTAATGGAGGAAAAACCAGTGGCTAAGACTAAGCGCCCAGAGGCGCGGATCGATCCAGATCTCATATGAGCCTTTTAGATCTCATTGCAGAAGCTTTAACCGCTGTACAAGATCCCGAACTTCATAGATCGATCACAGATCTTGGAATGGTCGAGGATGTTAATGAAGTGGATGGCCAAGTATCAGTTTCAATTTTATTAACAATCTCGGGCTGTCCGATGCAGGACCGACTGCGCACTGACATAACGAATGCAATTTCAAGTATTGCTGGAGTTAAAAGTGTGAAACTAACTTTCGGAGTAATGTCGCAAGCCCAACGCGATAATGTAAAGAAAATTATGCGCAATGGCCGTGAGAAATTCATTCCATTTGCACAACCAGAGTCGTTGACTCGAGTGATAGGTATCGCTTCCGGTAAGGGTGGCGTTGGTAAATCTTCTGTGACTGTTAATCTTGCAGCGGCAGCAGCCATGAAGGGTCTTCGCGTTGGAATTTTGGATGCCGATGTATATGGCCACTCAATTCCAAGATTAATGGGGCTCATGGGTCAACGACCTACTGCAATTGATCAGATGTTCATCCCTCTTGAATCATTTGGGGTGAAATGCGTTTCCATGGAAATGTTCAAACCAGAGCGAAGTGATGCCGTTGCGTATCGAGGGCCACTGTTGCACAGAGTTCTAGAGCAGCTTCTATCCGATGCTTATTGGGGTGATTTAGATTTATTGCTCATCGATCTTCCGCCTGGAACAGGAGATTTAGCCATCTCGCTAGGCCAGCTAATTCCAACTTCAGAGATTTTGGTGGTGACCACTCCTCAAGTCGCAGCGGCTGAGGTAGCAGAACGCGCTGGAAGAATTGCACACCAGATTCATCAGCAGGTAGTTGGAGTGGTGGAAAACATGTCCGAATACACCGATCCAACTACTGGTGCACTTATCTCTCTCTTTGGATCTGGTGGAGGAGAAGAAACTGCAAAGCGTCTATCCCAACTAGTGGGTAGTGAAGTGGCACTTCTTGGAAAGATTCCATTTAGTGTTGATCTTCGCCTGGGTGGCGATGCTGGCGTGCCAGTAGTCATCTCTGATCCCCACTCAGCCAGCGCTGTAGCGCTTTACGAAATAGCAGAAAAATTAATCAAGCGAAGCAAGTCTTTACTCGGGGTTCGATTGGGAATCGCTACGTAGCTCTGCAATCACGTCTTTAGCAAGATCGGAAAGCTCACCTCTTACAAAATCACGTGTTGCTACATCACCAAGTGAAATTCTCAATGCAGCAATTTCGCGAGTGAGATATTCGGCGTCGGCGATGCTTCTGTCGTTGCGTGCTCGATCTTCATTGAGCTGAATTCTGTCACGGTCAGCCTGCCTATTTTGTGCTAACAAGATTAGTGGAGCAGCGTAGGAGGCTTGTAAAGACAGTATTAAAGTTAAGAAAATAAATGGATAGTCATCAAAGCGAAGATCTTTTGGTGCTGCGAAGTTCCATGCAACCCAACTAAAAACAAATATTGTCATGTAGACCAAGAAGCGGGCCGTGCCTAAGAAGCGGGCAAAGCGCTCTGATAAGCGCCCAAAGACCTCTGGATCATAATTAGGGCGCAGTGAACGTCGTGTTTCTCGGGGAGTGTCTAGACCGAAGTTTCTTGCCACAATCACCCCTCCTTATATGTAACAGGCGATTTCTCGCGATGGTCATTACGCCAGTTTTCTGGAAGTAGATGATCGAGCACATCATCAACTGTAATTGCTCCGAGTAGTCGGTCATTGGCATCTAAAACTGGCAACGAAAGCATGTTATAGCTAGCTAAGTGCGAGGAAACTTCATGCAGAGATGCATCTGGCAAAACTCCACGAGAGTCAGTGTCAACTATGGAACCTAGCAAAGTCGAAGGTGGTTCTCTCAGTAAGCGTTGGTAGTGAACCGTACCTATGAAACGACCAGTCGGTGTTTCTAGCGGTTGACGGGCAATGAAAATTTGTGATGCTAAAGCCGGTGAAATCTCTTGCTGTCGGATTGCCGCGAGGGCATCGGCTACCGAATAATCAGCACTCATGACGATGGGTTCAGGCGTCATCATCCCTCCTGCAGAGTAATCCTCGTAGTTCATAAGCCTTAGAACATCTTCTGCATCATCTGGCTCCATAAGTTTTAGCAAAGCCTCAGCTCGCTCTTGTCCGATTTCGCGAAGCAAGTCGGCGGCATCATCTGGATCCATCTCACCTAATACATCGGCGGCACGTTCACCTTCGAGTTCGGCTAAGAGTGCAACACGATCATCTTCATCCATCTCTTCTAATACATCGGCCAAGCGATCATCTGGAAGCGCTGCTGCGACCTCTACTCGGCGTTTAGTTGGTAAATCCTGTAAAACAGTAGCTAGGTCAGCGGCACGTAAGTTTGCTAAAGTTAAAAGTAAATTAGTCACTCCTTGATTTTGTTCAGTATGAGCAAAACCAATGACTTCATCCCATGCAACTGTCGAGGTAGCGCCTTTACGTCTAATCCCACGTCCTGGGCGCATAATATGGACGCGCGTGATTAGCCAATCACCAGTTTGGTTGAGCTCCATTCCCATATCTTCGACAATCACCGCCTCGTTCGATGCGATGAGCGTGATGGAACGGTCAAGCATGTCGCCGAGGACTAAGACTTCACCCAGACGGGTTTCGTAGCGACGCATATTTAGTAACCCTGTAATAACTACTGCTCCACTTTCAATTGAAGTGACTCGAGTTATCGGAACAAAGATTCGGCGTCGTAATGGAACTTCTACGACAAGTCCCAAGATTCTAGGGGGAAGATTATTAGTTCGTAGAGTCGCGACAGCATCTCGCACCTTTCCAACTGGATCACCGTTAGGATCAAAAACCGCGGTGCCTGTAAGACGGGCGAGAAATACTCGTTTTAGGAGATTGCTGCTCATGGCTTAAGGGTACCTTTCTCCCATGGCTAACGGCGAACATTTGCAAAGCGTGAAACATATCCGCGATAGCCATACTGCAATTCCAGCCAGACCTGATTTGATTCGATTAGGTGTAGGAATCATAGGTATCGGAACATCCGGGCCACTCATTGCTATGAGCACTATGCCGATCGTGAGCTTAATTTTTTGGAGAAATTTAGGAGGGGCATTACTAACACTGCCATTTGCCCTTCGTCACCGAGCTAATCGTGATGGAGTTAAGTGGTCGATCATTGCTGGAATTGTTCTAGCATTTCACTTCGTAGGTTTCTTTCTTGCAATGCGCTGGACAACTGTTGCAGCGGGCACCGCACTAGTTGCACTGCAGCCAATCTTTGCCGCCCTCTTTGTAAAAATGGGAGGCGGCCACATACCCTCCAAAGCTTGGATGGGAATGATCGTTAGTTTTTCTGGCGTACTGCTTATTTCAGGTGTAGATCTGCACATCTCTTTTAAGTCATTTCTAGGCGACCTTGCAGCTTTAGTTTCAGCAGCTCTCGCAGCTTTATACATGATTGCTGGATCAAAAGCGCAAAGAACAGTAGAAACTACGACGTACACGACAATTTGTTACTTCGTCTGTGCAATGAGCGCTCTACCCATGGCAATCTTTTCAGGAGTTGCACTATTTGATTTCACTGCTCGGGAGTGGTGGATTCTTATTGGATTGATCCTCGGTGCACAAATTCTTGGACATACAATGTTTAATGCCACGCTCAAGCGCGTATCACCTGCGATAGTTTCGCTTATAATTTTCTTTGAAGTTCCAGTAAGTTCAATTCTTGCAATGTGGTGGATAAATCAGCGACCACCTTTAGGCATATTGCCAGGAATTGCGCTAATCCTTATAGGCTGTGTTTTAGTTGTTTCCCGTTCTAGACAAGTGGAGGTCACGCCTTGATTGATTTGCATACGCATACAAATAAAAGCGATGGCACTGACACTCCGCGTGAGTTAGTTAATAAGGCGATTTCTCTGGGAATGAAGGTTTTAGGTATCACAGATCACGACACAACTTCTGGTTGGATCGAAGCTTCTGAAACCGTACGCGGTGATATTTCACTCGCCCTTGGAAGCGAGATTTCATGTCTTACCGACGATGGAATCAGTGTCCATATGTTGGGGCTTTTATTCGATGGCGAACATAAAGATATGCAGATAATGCTTGAAGAGACACGTGACGGCCGCTTACCTCGAATGCGAAAAATGATTGGGAAGATGCAAGCTGCCGGAATAGATATTTCTATGGCCGATGTTGAAGCCGCTCGACCACTTGGTGCAACTCTCGGGAGACCACATTTAGCTGATGCACTTGTAAAGAAGGGAGTTATTAAATCTCGCGACGAAGCTTTTCAAGGAATGCTCAACAATGACTCTGTTTTCTATGTTTCCCATGCCGCACCGACCCCGGTGGAGGCGGTACGTATGATTCGAAGTGCGGGAGGAGTCGCTGTTATAGCTCACCCATTCGCCTCTCTGAGAGGTCAGATACTCAATGCTTCGAATTTTCAAGAGTTGGCTGATGCCGGACTACATGGAATTGAAGTAGATCACCGAGATCAAAATCCAGAAGAGCGTGCGATGTTGCGCATTATCGCTAAAGAGCTAGGGTTAGTTGTAACAGGTGCTAGCGATTATCACGGTAACGGTAAACTAAATTCATTAGGTGAGTACCAAACTTCTCTCGAGCAATGGGAAAAGTTAGAGTCACTAGCCGATCAACGAAGGGTGGTGAGAGTATGAACGTAGTGGAAGTAAGTGCAACTACCTTTGCAATTCAATCTTTTGTCACTCTATTTGTAATTATGGATCCACCAGGTGCAACGCCAATTTTCTTGGCTCTCGTTGCCCAGAAAAGCCCTAAAGAACGCCGCATACTTGCGATAAAGGCTGCAGCGGTTTCATTCTCCGTTATTACTCTCTTTGCATTGTTCGGACGATTTATTCTCAGTTATTTGAATATTTCAATGGCCTCTCTTCAAGCTGCTGGTGCGCTTTTGCTACTGCTCATCTCTCTTGATCTTTTAACCGGAGGAACTGGCGGAGGCAAAAGCGAGAGTTCAGATGCAAATATTGCACTTGTTCCTCTTGGAACTCCTCTTCTTGCCGGCCCAGGTGCAATTGTTGCAACGATGATCTTTGTGCAAACTGCTGATTCAACACCAATGGTATTTGGATTGATTGCTGCGGTAGTTGGGGTTCACATCGCTATTGCGGCGGCATTAATGGCCTCAACTACGATATTAAAGGTAATCAAAGAGGCCGGAGTCACTTTAGTGGCACGTATCGCAGGTCTTCTTCTAGCTGCAATCGCAGTTCAAATGCTCGTTGACGCGATTAAAGTGTTTGTTACGACTTAACTTTCTTTAAACTTCTTAGTCCTTGTTCGAACACGCTCAACTCTCTCTTTTGGCGCCGCTGCTTTTCGGGGTCCAGGTTCTCTTTTAGGCTTCGTAGCAGTTTTACTTTCGACTCTCACAACTGGCTTAGCTTTTATCATTCGACCAGTTGACCCAGTTGGAATATTGAGAACTTCAAATAAATGCGGTGACGACGAGTATGTCTCTTCAGGCTCGGCTAAACCAAGTTCGAGTACCTGGTTAATCATTTTCCAGCGTGCCAGCTCGTCCCAGTCTACAAATGTGACGGCAATTCCATCAGCGCCTGCACGTGCTGTGCGGCCGATTCGATGCACATAGGTTTTTTCATCCTCTGGGCATTGATAGTTAATTACATGCGTTATTCCTTCAATATCAATGCCACGAGCAGCAACGTCTGTTGCCACGAGCACATCTGACTTCCCAGCTTTGAAATCCCCAAGTGCCTTTTCACGTGCACCTTGGCCTAAATCACCATGGATTGGTGCGGCCCTAAAGCCTCGCTCAAGGAGATCATCGGCAGTTTTTTGGCACGTGCGTTTTGTTCGGCAAAAAACAATTGTCGGTCCTCTTCCATCGGCTTGCAAAATACGGGCAAGCATTTCAATTTTATCCATTGCATGCGCACGTAAAACGTGTTGCTCTATTCGACTGACGACCGCGCCTTCATCTTCACTATCTTGCGTTCGAATATGAATAGGTTGGTTCATGAAGCGTCTAGCCAGGGCGATGATATCGCCGGGCATTGTGGCCGAAAAAAGCATTGTCTGCGTGCGCTTAGGAGTATTTGCCAAAATTTTCTCGACATCTGGAAGGAAGCCTAGATCGAGCATTTCATCGGCCTCATCAAGGACAAGTCGTGAGACCTCCTTTAATTTCAATTGACCTTGGCGCGATAAATCTAATAAACGGCCGGGAGTTCCAACCACAATTTCTACTCCAGCTTGCAGCGCTTCAATTTGCGGCTCAAATGCTCGGCCCCCATAAACTGCGAGAGTACGTATTCCTCGGTTGCTAGCTAACTCTTCAATGTCGCGAGTCACTTGGGTGCAAAGTTCACGAGTTGGAACAACGATTAATACTTGGGGCATTCCTTTATGTGCAAACTCTGCCCATTCAACATCGTGAGGCGCGATGACTCTCTCGATAACTGGAATTCCAAATGCGAGAGTTTTTCCTGTACCGGTTTTTGCTTGACCAATGACATCTCCATCACCAAGTGCAATGGGAAGGACCATCTCTTGAATTGCAAAAGGTGCGATAAATCCGTGGGCGTTAAGCGCCTCTATTGTTTGCGGCCTAAGTGGAAGTTCAGCGAAAGTCAGCGCCACGTTATGCTGCGCCGAAGCCGACGCGACGCGATGATGGGTCGCCAACTTGGACGAAACCAATCTTGTCAGCCGGAACGATAATCTCATGACCTCGAATGTCGCTGAGTGTTAGCGGATTTCCAGAAGCCAGAGCTTCAGTGACTGCGCTCTTAATTTCAGATGTACTCATTGCGCTCTCAAAAACTACGTCATTGGCAACGCGAGTAACAGCGATGCGGACCTCTGATTTGATTGCGACTTCACTTTTCTTAACGTTCATAAGCCAAGCCTATCGGCCTTTAATTGCGAGGAAAACCAGAAATACCTCTCCACATGAGGTTGTTAACCAGCTCTACTGCTTGCTCTCGTGTCAGAGCGCTATCTCGATCGAGCCAGTGGCGCGCAGTGACTTGGGCATATCCGATCATTCCGACACCAAGCAACATTGAAGCCTCCTTTGGAAGGCCAGTGTCAATCGAAATCACTGCACTTGCTGCCGCTGCACAGTCATATGTCATTCGATTAAGGCGCTCTCGCACGGAAGGTTCAACACTCATATCGCTTTCAAAGAGCAATCTAAAAGCTTCACCCTCTCGCTCAATGAAAGCAAAATAAGCATCTACTGTTGCATGCACGCGGTTGGCATTGTCGGGAGTAGATGCAATCGCCTTTTGAATTTCAAAGACAAGTGAATCAATATGCAGATCTAAAACAGCGAGATAAAGTTCGAGTTTTGATGGAAAGTGCTGATATAAAACTGGCTTGCTTACATTTGCTCGCTCAGCAATCTCATCCATTGCCGCAGAGTGGTAGCCAGCGGCAGTAAAAACTTCTAGCGCTGCTGTAAGCAGGATTGCTCGACGCTCATCTCGAGGCAAACGAGCTTTATTAGAGGCATCTGCAGTGGTCATTGGCGTAATCGTAGAGGGAGTTTGATGATTTATGCTAATACTTAGCCTGACTTTGAGTAGCGACCTTAGCTGCATTAAGGCAGGATTGGAGAGCTATGAAAATCCCACCTCTGGTTGAAGCAGGCTCAGGACTGCTAGTTGAAGAGGCTCGGCGATACAGCCGCCATGTGCTCGTTCCGGAAATATCTGTAATCGGTCAACAAAGAGTTAAGGCGGCAAAAGTAGTTTGCGTCGGAGCAGGTGGATTAGGCTCCCCAGTTTTGATGTATCTAGCAGCAGCTGGCATTGGGACGATTGGAATTGTTGACTTTGATGTAGTCGAAGAGTCAAATTTACAACGACAAGTAATTCACGGAGAAAGCGATATCGGAACGAGCAAAGTCGAAAGCGCGAAAAGAAAGATTGCCGAAATAAATCCTTACATACAAGTAGTAACTCATGACATGCATTTAGATAGGACGAATGTCCTAGAAATCATTGAAGGCTATGACTTAATCATTGATGGAACCGATAATTTTGCGACACGATATTTAATTAACGATGCATGTGTTCTTTTAAAGAAACCATATGTTTGGGGATCAGTGCTTCGCTTCGATGGACAGGCCAGCGTATTTTGGTCGGAGTTCGGCCCCTGTTATCGCTGCCTTCATCCAACCCCGGCGCAGAATGTTCCTAATTGTGCCGAAGCAGGGGTATTGGGAGTTTTGTGCGCCACAATCGCTTCAATTCAAGCAACCGAGGCGATAAAACTAATTATCGGCATTGGAGAACCGTTAATAGGTGAACTAATGATCTTTGACGCATTGGCCATGAGTTTTCAAAAGATCGATGTCCGCAAAGATCCTTCCTGCGCAGTGTGCGGAGAGAATCCAACACAAAAAGGGCTATTAGATAATTATGAGGAGTTTTGTTCACCCGCAAGTGCTTCGCAAATAACTGTGCAAGAGTTGAAAGCAAAGATGGATAGAGGTGATGATTTTCTCTTGATAGATGTACGCGAAGCCAGTGAGTTTGAGATTGTTCGCATTCCTGGCTCAGTCTTAATGCCTCTCGGGCAGTTCCTAGACGGCAGCGCACTAGAAAATCTGCCAAGGGATAGACAGATAGTTTTGCATTGCCATTTAGGTATGCGTTCTGCGAGGTCTCTTTCAATACTTAAGGAGGCAGGTTTTAGAGATGTCACACATGTAGAGGGTGGAGTTCATGCCTGGGCCAAAAACATAGATACGACATGTACGGTGTACTAATGAGAGATAATTACAAGGGTTTTCGAATTCTTTTAGTACATGCGCATCCTGATGATGAGACGATCAACAATGGTGCGACCATGGCACTCTATGCAGCTCGAGGCGCACAAGTCACACTTGTCACCTGCACGCGTGGAGAAGAGGGAGAGGTTCTAGTCCCCGCTCTATCTCATCTAGCGAGCATTAGCGATGACACACTTGGCGCTCATCGCGAAATTGAATTGGCGAACGCGATGGTGGCACTTGGAGTAAGTGATTACCGATTCTTGGGAAATTTCCGAGACAGCGGAATGATGGGAAGCGAGACAAATAATGGGCCTGATGTTTTTTGGCAAGCAGATCTAGATACGGCCGCGCGGTTACTCGCAACAATTATTGACGAAGTTCAGCCGCACATTTTGATTACATATGATGAAATCGGGGGATATGGACACCCAGATCACATTAAGACTCATCTTGTTGCCATGCGCGCCAGTGAACTTTCAGAGTGGCAGATAAGTAAAATTTATTGGAACACGATGCCAAAGTCTGTTATTGCATCGGGGATCACTGCAATGAAAGAGATTGGCTCGGATTTCTTCGGAACTGACAATGTTGATGACATTCCCTTCGCCAAAGATGACTCATTTGTCACTACGTTGATTGATGGAAATGAATTTGTCGAAGCCAAAATGGAGGCCATGAAAGCACATGCGACACAAATTTCATTGGATGGACCATTTTTTGCCCTCTCAAATAACTTAGGTTTACAGATTTGGGGCCACGAGTACTACACGCTTGTCCGTGGTGAGAAGTCTGCGCCTTTTGACAGCGAGGGACGCGAAAGTGATTTAACATCGGGAATATCGTTGTAGTGAAGTTTATTTACTCACTATTTATCGGTGCGGCTTTAGGTGCAGCCTCTGTTTTTATACATGCATCAGTACCACCCTTCGGATTAATGCTAAGCATTGTTGCAACCGGTACCGGGATTTGGAGTATTGGTCGCATGTGGGGGAGACGCTCCCTGAAGGTGGTCGCAAGCCTGATCTGGACAGCCGTTGTGTTGCGAGCAGGCTTTCCGGGTGCAAGTGATGAGTATTTAATTGAGGCGAGCGCCGTTGGGACTTCGCTAATAAATGTGGGATTTCTAACCTTAATTATTGCGACTCTTCTGCCAATTTAACTCAAAGGAGTAGAGCTTTTAGGCTGGTTCGGATTTAGAAATAATTTCACGCCAAATGAAGATCTCATCATGGGAGAATTCAATTAATTCGTCGTATTTATTTCGCAATGAGTGCGTACTCTCTAAAAACCCCACAATGTCGCGAAAACCGCCCTCAGGTTCGTGAAGACGGATTGTAAGGCGCTTACCAATGAGGGCTCCGAAACGGAGTTCGAGCTCGCTGACCATGGCTCAACGATAAACCTTCGATTCAATATCGCATGACTAAGGGCTATGCGATTAGAATCAGCCACGTTCACTAACATTTCAATCTGGAGGCTAGAGAGTGACATATATTATTGCAGAGCCGTGCGTCGACGTTAAAGACAAGTCCTGCATTGCTGAGTGCCCAGTGGACTGCATCTATGAGGGCTCACGCATGTTGTATATCCAGCCAGATGAGTGCGTCGACTGCGGCGCATGCGAGCCAGTCTGCCCCGTTGAGGCGATTTACTATGAGGATGATGTTCCAGCGCAGTGGAGTGAGTTCGGCAAAGTTAATACAGAGTTCTTTGTTGAAATTGGATCTCCGGGAGGCGCGGCCAAAATGGGTCCATCCAATAGTGACCACGCACAAGTAGCAGCGCTGCCCCCAAAGAGCGAGTAGTAATTCTTGCGTGAAAAACTCCCAGATTTTCCCTGGGATGCATTAGCTCCTTACGGTGATATTGCGCGTTTGCATCCCGATGGCATTATAGATTTATCTCAAGGAACGCCAGTTGATCCAACTCCGGAGTTTATTCAACAAGCTTTTCGCGATGCATCCAACTCTCCTAGTTATCCAGTAACTGCCGGAACACCAGAACTCCGAGACGCAATTAGAAGTTGGGCTACCAAACGACTGGGCGCAACGGGCGACTTCGATGTTCTCCCATTAATTGGATCAAAAGAATTAGTGGCATGGCTTCCAACTATTCTTGAATCACAAAAAGTTCTCATTCCAAAGATTGCTTATCCGACTTATCACGTTGGTGCCTTAATTGCGAAGGCGCAATCGATCGAAGTAGATATAGATGCGACGCAATGGCCATCGGCGGATTTGGCATGGCTTAATTCACCCTCTAACCCCACCGGGCGAACCCATAGTGTTGAGGAGATAAAAGCTTGTATTCAATGGGCACGAACCAATAACTCAATTTTAGTTTCAGATGAGTGTTATGTTGAGTTTGATCACACTTCAACTTCTTACTCCGTCTTATCTCAATGCGACGGTAACAACCAGAATATTCTTGCAGTTCATTCACTTTCTAAACGCTCTTCTATGGCAGGGTATCGTGCTGCTTTTATGATTGGTGACTCAGTACTTATCGCGCGTATCCGCGAACTTCGCAAACATGGCGGAATGATGGTTCCACTTCCTGTGCAGAAAGCAATGACCGTTGCACTCAGTGATGATCAACATGTTGCCGAGCAACGCTCACGTTATAACGCACGACGAGATGTAATGCGTCCGGCACTTGAGGCGGCTGGATTTCGAATCGAATTTAGTAACTCAGGTTTGTATCTTTGGTGTACGCGGGATGAGGATGCATGGCAAAGCGTTGAGTGGCTCGCTCGCCGTGGGGTTTTAGCCACACCTGGCAGTTTCTATGGGCTGGCGGGGTCTCGACATGTTCGAATAGCTATGACGGCAACGGACAATCAAATTAATTCAGCTGCCGCACGAATTAAGGCATAACGCCGTGGCCGTAGGAATTCTCTTAGTGGGTGGATTTGGTACTCGGTTGATGCCGTTAACTAAACACGTTCCTAAACCAATGCTTACTGTGGCAGGGCTACCGGTGACTGAACACCAACTTGCTATGGCAAGAGATGCAGGAATCACTACTTTAGTCCTTGCAACTTCCTACTTGGCCGAACTTTTCACTCCTTATTTTGGTGATGGTTCAAAGTGGGGAGTCAAATTGCTTTATGCTGTTGAAAAGGTACCGCTAGGTACAGGGGGCGCTATCGCAAACGCTGCGCAGTTGCTAGATACCCAAGAGTCAATTGTAGTTTTTAATGGAGATGTTTTGAGTTCGCACAATTTGAAAGAGCAAATTCGCCAACATGAAGCCAATAATGCAGATGTGACACTTCACTTAACTACGGTTGAAGATGCACGCGCGTATGGATGCGTACCCACTGATTCTTATGGTCGCGTTACCGCTTTTCTCGAAAAAATGGATAATCCAATTTCGAATTCAATTAATGCCGGCTGCTATGTCTTTAGCCCAAACGTGGTGAATGCAATTCCTCTTGACACGGTAGTTAGTGTCGAGCGCGAAATTTTCCCCGAACTTATTTCTAACGGTAGAAAAGTATTTGGTTTTATTGATAACTCTTATTGGTTAGATATAGGCACTCCACAAGCACTGTTGCAGGGCTCACGTGATTTAGTGCAAGGTTTAAGCCGCTCATCGGCCCTTACAACCACCGATGTTGGATTCCATGATGAATCGGCGCTCGTTATGGCTTCGGCAAAAGTTGATCTCAGTGCGATCATCGATGGAGGTTCAAGCATCGGGGCAGATTCAGAGATTGGAGCAGATGCCCACATAACAGGCTCAATAATTGATCGTGGAGTCAACATCGGTGCAGGTGCTCGTGTGATTGATTCATTTATCGCAAGCGGTGCGATAGTGAGTGAAAATTCACACATAGTGGCTTCGTTTGTCACGAGGGATGAGATTTTGCCTATTCCAGGCTAGTTTTTATTGAAATTGACGTTGATACCGTCTACTTTCACTTGACATATTCGACTTACACGCGTGTAATTCTCTCTTAAGTAAGTCTTTTCCATGAGGGATGAGACACAAAGCTATTAAGGAGAATCGGTATGCCGATCCGACCTGAAGCCACAAACTCCTCGACCCCCACATCTGGACCAAAAATCACCTTAATTAGCGGAGAGAACATTGAGCTCTCCTGGCAAGAGCGCTCACTATGCGCACAAACCGATCCCGAGGCCTTCTTCCCTGAAAAAGGTGGCTCAACCCGCGAAGCCAAGCGCGTGTGCCTCTCCTGCGATGTTCGATCAGAGTGTCTTGAATATGCGCTCGCTCACGATGAACGTTTTGGAATTTGGGGCGGATTATCAGAGCGCGAACGTCGACGCTTAAAGCGTCGTTCTGCGTAAGCACGCAGCTTTTCAAAGGTTAATGTCATGGCTGAAAAAGCCGCACTAGGCCGGCATCGCGTTAGCGCGATTATCGTTTCACACGATGGTCAGGCATGGCTGCCTGAAAGCGTGGCTGCTCTCACTTCCCAAACTCGACCACTTGATTACATTGTTGCCGTCGATACTGCTTCCAAAGATGCCACGCAACAACTGCTGAAGTCAGCACGCATTCCAATAATTGAAGCAGATCGAAAAACTGGATTTGGTGAAGCAGTAGCCATGGGCGTGGATTCATTATCGCCATCGAGCGCTGAAACAATCGAGTGGATTTGGCTTATTCACGATGATTGTGCGCCTTCTCCAACAGCACTTGAATACTTATTACAAGCAGTTGAAGGCCGTCCACAAGTTGCGATGGTGGGTCCAAAACTTCTTGGTTGGCACGATCGTACACACTTGCTCGAAGCGGGAATAAGCATCGCAGGTAACGGTGCTCGTTGGACAGGACTCGAACCTCTTGAATACGATCAAGGTCAACACGATGGAATCAATGATGTTCTCTCTGTTAGTACGGCCGGTGCACTAATACGACGAGACATTTTTGAAGAGATTGGAGGCTTTGATAAAAATCTAGCTCTTTTTCGTGATGACGTTGATTTTGGTTGGCGCGCCCGCGTGGCAGGGCACACCGTTATTGCAGCTACGGATGCAGTTGTTTTCCATGCTCAGGCAGCTGCAAGCGAACGACGAATCGTAGATGTTGAAGGCGCTTTTTTGCATCGACCTCTATTGCTAGACCGTCGAAATGCAGCATATGTACTTCTTGCAAACTCTTCTTGGTGGATGATTCCATGGCTTGCTCTTCAACTTCTTAGTTCTGCACTGGTGCGTTCGGCCGGCTATTTATTAGTAAAACTTCCAGGGTATGCAAGCGATGAATTACTTGCAGTTGCTTCATTAATAGTTAAACCGACGCTCATTATTAAAGCACGTAGGGATCGTAAAGCAAATCGATTTGTATCTTCACGTATTGTCGCGGCTTATATTCCACCAAGGTGGTCCCAACTTCGTCTTTCGACTTCACGCTTGTTTGAAGCTATCCGTTCTCGATTACTTCCAGATAGCGGAGTTGGTACAACATCAATCCTTGATTCAGTTGAGGATGAAGATTTACTTGTTCCAACCAAAGGTGTTAAATGGATTAATCTCTTTAAAAAACCAGAGGTAACCGGTTTTATTTTATTATTTGTAATAACACTGGTCGCATCTAGAATGCGCCTTGGATCCCTCATCGGTGGTGCGCTACCAATGTCACCAGATGGCGCGCGCGATTTGTGGAAAAGCTACTTTGAATCCTGGCATCAAGTCGGAATGGGTACATCACAAGCAGCGCCCCCATGGATTGCCATTCTTGCCTTGTGCGCGAGCATTTTCTTTGGAAAAGCCTCGCTATTCCTGACGTTTTTCTTTCTCATTGCACCGATATTGATGATGTGGTCGATTCTTAGATTATTTAAAGGATTTACTCAAAACCTTTGGATAAGCGTGCCAGCTAGTTTTATCTATGCAATTTCGCCAGTGGCCATTGCAGCAATCAATTCTGGACGACTAGCAACGGTGGTCGTCCTCATAATCGCACCACAGATTCCAATTCTTATTACCCACTGGAAAGAAATAGATTTACTCTCCTGGCGTCGAGTTTTCTCTGCATCTTTAGTGGTTGCCGTGCTGTACGCATTTACACTTTCTGTCTTTGTAGTTCTTCTTGGTTTAACATTATTTGCCCTCTTTGGCGACTACCAAAGCTTTGGGGCCGAGAAAGATAAGCCGCTTTTGCTCGAACGTCTCAAAAAACGCTTAACGCTGTTATTCGTGCCGCTCTTGCTTACCGCCCCTTATTCATTTGAAGCAGTATTTGCACCATCCCGATTTCTTAGTGAGCCCGGACTGTCTCTTCCAGGAGGGGAAGCTCCTCTAGTGATTCTCGGAAATCCCGGCGGAGTTGGGTCTCTTCCTTGGTGGTTAATCAGTCCCTTGCCACTGATTCTTCTCGTTGCACTCTTTTCTTCAAGCAAAGCACGAGTGATTGCCTTGTATGGAAGCGGATTCCTGTCGGCAGCGGTTTTCTTTTCATCATTTGCAATGGCAACACATGGCGATTCAGCTAAAGCTAGAACGTGGGTTGGGGTCTTTTTAGTTGGAGCAACGGGCGCAGCATGCATGGCTGGAGTCGTCATTCTTGATCGTCTGCGGGCAGTTCTTATTGTGAGTAATTTTCATTTTCGTCATATTTTGGCAGCACTTCTACTCTTCTTCGCGCTCGTGTATTCAACCGTGACTTTAGGTTGGTCGGTGACTGCTGGAGCCAACTCACCGATTCAAAATAGTACTTCAACTGTAATGCCAGCATTCTTAAGCGTTGAGAAAGATACAAAGACGCTCGTTCTGCGTGAAATATATGATGAAGGTTCCAAGAGCATTCAATATTATATTTCTCGAGGTAAAGATATTTCACTAGGTGAGCCCGATGTAGCACCACCGCAAGTAAACGAGATTGCCCTCGCGACACAGGCACTCATGGATGGCTCTGGCATATCTAGTAGTAAAGTCTTTGCAGATTTTGGAATTAAGTATGTATTTGTCAAGAATCCATTTGATAAAAATATTATTCGCACTATCGATGGACTTGGTGGATTTACTCGTGCCTCTGCAACTTCGGCAGGAGTTGTGTGGCGTGTAGCTGGTGTCACTGGGCGGTTAGTGTTGATAGGAGAAGATGGAGAGAGAGAGCTTCTTGAAACCGGCGAAATCGGAGCGCGTGCGTTAGTTACCCACCCCGGAAAAATATTGCTCACTGAGAGTTACGATCGATCCTGGCTAGTTTTACAAAACGGCTATCGCTTGGAGCGCACGGCGAGTGAAGCAGGCCTTCCGCTCTTTATCGCTACGCAATCAGGGGAAATCTCTCTTTTGCATGATGGCACTATTAGACGTGCTTGGCTCTCGTATCAATTGATTGCCTGGATTATTGTCATTGTCGCCATCGCACCCACCGGCCGGAGAAAACGCGAGATCTCAGATAAGGAGCTGGCATGAGACGCTCAATCGCCGCGCTTCTAACTCTGGCACTCTCCTTTACTCTGGCAACGTTATTAACGGTGACAACTCAATCTTCTGTTTTTTCGCAGACCTATCCAGAAGTTGTCTGCCCACCAACCCTGAATGGATTGTCCTCGCAAATCTCTATTGCTTCGCGTAAAACCGCGTTCCAGCGACTTGCCACTAAAAGCGCAAAGACGGCTCCATTTAATCTTCTTCGCTATCCAGTTGCAAAAGATTCATTGGTCATTTCAGCACAGGGTTCAACGCCAGTTATTTGGCAAAGTCGTGCTGGCAGTTGGGCGGGAGGCGCTTTGTGTACGGGCCCAATATCCTCACAATGGTTCGTTGGGGGAAGTGCCGATGTCAGAACTCGCGGCCACATTGTAATTATCAATAGCGGTCTGAGCGCAGCGATTGTTGATTTACAGACGTACTCCGAAAATGGTAAACAGCCAACGGTGTCGGTGAATGTGATGGCAAAAACCTTTAAGACTATCTCCTTAGACTCATTAGCTACTGGTGATAAATCTTTAACTGTTCAGGTAGTCGCTCGTTCAGGTCGAATTAATGCATTTATGATTGATGAACTTGGAGCCGGGCTGAAAGCTCTTGGTGGCGATTTCGTCAACCCAATTAGTTCGGCTAGCAAAACTCTCGTGATTCCTGTCATCCCAAATCAAATCCTGAAAAAGAAAGAAAAAACTGCTTCTGCCCACATTGTGCGACTTCTTGCACCATCTGATGTAGATGCAAATTTTACACTTGAGGTCATTTCGAAGAGTGGAATATTTGTTCCTGTAGGGTTTAATTCTCGTAGCATTTCAGCTGGAGTTGTGACTGAGTTGGTCTTGTCGCCAAGGCTTGCAGCGAACTCCTTTGCGGTTCGAATTACTTCAGATGAACCTATAGTTGCGGCAATCTCCTCGCAATTCATTACGAATGGGCGAAAAGACTTTGTTTGGAGTACCCCAACCAGCGCACTGACGCCCATGACAATGGCAGTTACCGGTCTTTCACCTCTTATCGCTTTTGCTGCCGATTCAATTGCTGTAAAGATCGAGGTAGCCCTAGACAGAGGCAAGAAAAGCATCGTGACAATTAAAGGTAATGATGTAGCAACATGGCAAGTACCTAAATCTGCCCACTCAATCACAATAATTCAGGCGAGCCGAGATACCTATGCCGGCGCATTAGTTGCCTCAATTAATGGTTATGGGTATTTTCCAGTTGCTTCGGGAAGTCAATTAACTAAGGTTGAAATTCCTCACTCGAACATTCGCGTTTTAAATCCCTGACAATCCCAATAAAACCAAACATTCCCACTAATCTTACGTTTATGAGTTCTCAAGCAAAGTTAGGAAGAGGTTGTTCACGCGTGGGATGTCGCGCAGTGGCTACTATGACCTTGACTTACATCTATGCTGAATCAACGGCCGTAGTCGGCCCGCTTGCAACTTTTAGTGAGCCGCACGCCTACGACTTATGCCTGGTTCATGGCGAACGGTTAAAAGTTCCACACGGTTGGAGTGTTTTAAAGCAAGAGCTAAGCGGTGAAGAGAGTGGACCATCTGAAGATGATCTTATGGCAATAGCTGATGCGGTACGCGAAACCGCCAAATCGCCAATTGACTCGCAGGACAACCCCAATCGCGATGGCAAGCAGGTTCAGATTGGCCGCAGAGGACACCTGCGAGCCGTTCCATCGTAAGGGATATGCAATGAGTCAGATTCCAAATATTTTTAAGGCCTACGATATTCGTGGACTTGTAGATGATGAGATGACCCCAGATTTTACTTTTGCAACAGGTTTAGCTTTTGCGCGATTCCTTCAACAAGAGCGTGAACCGGCAACAGTGATTGTCGCGCAGGATATGCGTCCATCATCTCCAGAGCTAGCTCATGCTTTCTCGGCCGGGGTTACCTCAACTGGCTTAGATGTAATAAGAATCGGCCTGGCTTCAACAGATATGTTGTATTTCGCTTCTGGAAAACTAGGTCTACCAGGAGCAATGTTTACTGCAAGCCACAATCCAGCGGCCTACAACGGAATTAAATTGTGTTTTAGCAGCGCTCGCCCGATAGGCAAAGAATCGGGCTTGCAAACAATTGAAAACTTCGTTCGCAAAGGTTCTCCCATCGAAATCCGTTCAGTGGGTGCTGAGCTAAAACGCGACATGCTTTCTGAGTATGTAGATCACCTACTATCGCTGGTTAATTTAGATTCTATCCGGCCACTAACCATTGTGATCGATGCAGGAAATGGAATGGCAGGACATACTGCACCGGCAATTTTTGCGCGTTTGAACTGCACAGTTATTCCATTATTTTTCGAGCTTGATGGGAGTTTTCCAAATCACGAAGCTAATCCGATTGACCCAAAAAATCTGCGTGATTTGCAAAAGGCCGTAAAAAAACATAAAGCAGATTTGGGGTTGGCTTTTGATGGCGATGCCGACAGGTGTTTCTTAGTTGATGAAAATGGGATCGCGATTAACCCTTCAGATCTAACTTCTTTGATAGCCCATCGCGAACTCAAGAAATACCCAGGTTCATCGATCATTTACAACTTGATTTCATCGCGCGCAGTCGCCGAAGTGATCAAGGAAAATGGAGGCGTCGCCCTTCGGAGCCGCGTCGGTCACTCCTACATCAAGGCGATGATGGCTGAAAGTGGAGCAATATTTGGAGGTGAGCACTCAGGTCACTTTTACTTTAAAGAGTTTTGGCGTGCCGACTCTGGTGCTCTTGCCGCTCTCTATGCAATTGCGGCACTGGGAGAATCTAAGGAGCCAATGTCAAAAATTATGGCGCCGTATCAGCGCTATGTTTCTAGTGGAGAGATTAACTCCACAGTTGACGATGCAGAATTGGCGACATTGAGCGTTGAACAGAGCTTTTCACAGAGATCTGGAGTCGAGATTGACCACTTGGATGGCCTCAGTGCCATTGGCGATACATGGTGGTTTAACCTTCGACCATCCAACACAGAGCCTTTATTGCGCTTAAATGTCGAGGCTAAGTCGGCCGGGGCTATGGGCAAACTGCGTGATGAAGTTCTCTCAATAATTCGAGGCTAGCCCAGGGCTCATTACTCGCTTTAGGGAGCCAGGCAGTAACCTAGGCACCTACAGATTCGTCTATAAGGAGCATTTCGTGAACTCACCTATTACAGCAACTCTTCCACGCCATGACATCGCTGATGCATCTCTTGCATCCCAAGGTCGAAAGCGCATCGAGTGGGCAGAACGCAATATGCCAGTTCTTGCTCAAATTCGTGAGCGTTTTGAAAAATCCCAACCTTTTGCTGGCGTACGAATTGCCGCATGCATGCATGTGACAACTGAAACTGCAAACCTTATGCGCGTTTTAAAAGCAGGAGGCGCCGATATTGCCCTCTGTGCCTCAAATCCATTATCAACACAGGATGACACTGCAGCGGCACTTGTCCACGAATACGGAATCAGCGTCTTTGCTCGAAATGCAGTTGATCGAGATGGTTATTACGTCCACATTAACGCAGCTCTCGATATCGCTCCTCACCAAGTTTTCGATGATGGCTGCGATTTAGTTAACACGCTGCATACAACACGAAAAGAATTAATCCCCAATATCGCAGGTGGCTGCGAGGAGACAACAACTGGAGTCATCCGTCTGAACCAGATGGCAAAAGATGGGGCGCTTCAGTTTCCGATGATCGCCGTTAATGACACAGACACCAAGCACATGTTTGACAATCGCTACGGAACTGGCCAGTCAACTCTAGATGCTGTTTTCCGTTCAACTAACTTCTTACTTGCGGGACGCATTTTGGTCGTTGCCGGCTTTGGTTATTGCGGTAAAGGAGTTGCTGAGCGCGCAAAGGGAATGGGCGCCGATGTCATTGTCACTGAAATCGATCCAACTAAAGCACTCGATGCAATGATGCAGGGCTTCCGAGTCATGCCAATGATTGATGCGGCAAAGGTTGGCGATGTCTTTATCACTGTGACTGGAAATCGCGATGTACTACGCGAAGAGCATTTTCAAGTTATGAAAGATGGCGCAATCATGGCTAACTCAGGCCACTTTGATATTGAAATCGATGTCGCGTGGTTGGAGCAAAATTCAACGGTTAAGAACTCTAAAATGCGTCACCAGACCGATGAGTACGTTCTAGCCGATGGTCGCCGCTTGCTACTGCTTGCAGAGGGTCGTTTGGTAAACCTCGGTGCAGCTGAAGGCCACCCTGCTTCAGTGATGGATATGTCATTTTCTGATCAAGCACTCACCGCCGAATACTTGGTAAAAGAGGCTAAGAACCTAAAGCCAGGCGTGCACGACGTACCAACATACATCGATAAGGAAGTTGCAAGCTTGAAGCTCATCAGCATGGGCGGACGCATTGATGTTCTCACACCTGCTCAGGATATGTACTTGAACTCTTGGGAGCACGGTAGCTAATGACTTTGGTTATGGTCGTCGATGACGATCAAGACCTATCTGAAATGCTCGGAATTGTTCTGACCGGAGCGGGAATTGACGTTGACTTAGTAAGTCGCGGTGATGAAGTTCTCGATGTTTTCAGAAACAACCCACCGGATTTAGTACTGCTCGATGTTATGTTGCCAGGCCTTGACGGAATTGAAGTCTGTAAATTAATTCGGGCTGAGTCAATGGTGCCAATTATCATGCTCAGCGCCAAAGGTGATTCTTATGATGTTGTGCGGGGTCTTGAAGCCGGAGCCGATGATTACATGGTTAAACCCTTCAAGCACCCCTCAGAGCTAGTTGCACGAATACGCACTCGCCTGCGTCGAACAAATACCGATATTTCAGGGTTACTAACTATTGGTGATTTAGCTATTGACGTTGCAGCACACCAGGTTTTGCGTGCAGGCAAGCAGATTTCACTCACCCGTCTTGAGTTTGATTTACTAGTAGCTCTGGCAAAAGAGCCAGGTCGAGTATTTTCACGTGACGCACTACTGAGTGAAGTATGGGGATATCGACACTCGACCGATACTCGTTTGGTAAATGTGCATGTGCAAAGATTGCGCGCAAAAATTGAACACGATGCTGAGCGACCAGAGATAGTAGTAACCATACGTGGAGTTGGATACAAAGCTGGAGTTTTGGGCGGTTCCTAAAAATGATCCGCTTCATCTCTACATTTCGAAAATCGTTAGCGCTTAAAGTCATTGTCTCAACGGTTGTACTCTCTCTAAGTGTTATTTACGTAGCTGGTTCAGCGCTAAATTCGCAGTTATCAAAGGGAATCAAGCAGGTAAATTTAGATTCAGCAATAATAGAGGCCCGTTCAACGATATTTAGTGCCGAGTATCGACTGGTTTTAGCTCAAGGTGAAAAAGATGCTGCAGTTCGAAAAGTTATCGATGATGTAATTGCATCGGCAACCTCGCTGACAACGAATGAAAATGCGCGCGATGTGGTGTTTTTGAAGAGTAAAGGAAATACAAGAAAACTAAATTATGAAATAAGCTCAAACTTAGTTGACCCAAAATCTATTCCCGCATCGCTGAGCAAAAAAGTTCGCACCAGCAATGACATTTCTTGGAGCTACATCCGTATTCACTACATGGGTGGAAAGAGCGTCGCCGGCCTAGCCTTTGGGGAAAAAGTTTTGATTCCAAATGCCGGGCAGTACGAGATGTACATTCTTTTCTCATTGGCAAATCAAAATGCAACCTTAAATCTCATTCAAAGTTATCTCCTTCTAACGGGACTTTTCTTGCTCTTTCTGATTGCTTTAATAACCTGGCTTGTGGTTAGACAGGTAGTGCGCCCCGTAGGAGAAGCTGCGCTTATTGCAACAAAATTTACAGCGGGTGACTTCTTGCAGCGTATGAATGTTCACTCACAAGATGAGATTTCGACGCTTGGTCATGCCTTTAACGACATGGCAGAGTCGCTGGAAAAGCAGTTCGCCCGTTTAGAAAACCTCTCTCGGGTTCAACAGCGCTTTGTTTCTGATGTCTCTCACGAGCTGCGCACTCCGCTAACAACTTTGCGCATGGCATCAGAAGTAATTAATACCGCAAGGGAGGATTTCGACCCTGTAGTGGCCCGAAGCGCACAGCTCATGGTGGCCCAACTCGACCGATTTGAGAGATTGCTTGAGGACCTTCTGGAGATCAGTCGCTTTGATGCAGAGGTCGCCGTTCTTGAGGCCGTTGATTTTGATATCGTGCTTCTTGCCCAACGGTGTGCAGATGACCTAGCTTTAGTAGCTAAAGAGAGAGCCACGGAACTGCGAATTTACTCAATTTCAGAGTCTGTGAATATCAAAGCTGACATTAGGCGCGTTGAACGCATTTTGCGTAATCTATTTTCCAATGCAATTGATCATGCCGAGGAAAAGCCAATTGCTATTACGATTATTGCAAGTGAAGAAGATGTGGCCGTTGGAGTTCGCGATTTTGGCGTCGGATTAGATGAGTCAAATCTTATAAGAGTCTTTGATCGTTTCTGGCGCGCCGATCCCTCCAGAGCTCGAACTCGAGGCGGCACTGGCCTTGGCCTCTCAATTGCACTTGAAGATGCACGTTTGCACAACGGCGAACTTGAAGCGTGGGGACGTCCTGGAAAAGGTGCTCACTTTGTCCTAACTCTGCCCCGACACGAGTGGTCCAGTATCAATTCTCGTTTAATAAAACTTCGACCCGATGATTTCCACGAATAGTTTCCACAAACAAAAATTCGACAAACTTCCAACTCTTACTCTTTCCTCATGCATCGAATTGAAGAGCTTGGTCAATTACTTTTTCCCACTAGGTGTTTTGGGTGTGATGTAATTGGTTTATCTATCTGTGCAACATGTCGTAGCGATTGGCATCCGCATTTTTACTCAACCCATGTAGCAAAGCTCAAGGTTCATTCAGGGGTGATTTATTCACCTGTTGCCAGCAAGATACTTCTTGCGGCTAAGGAAAAGGGCCTCAAAGGTGCCGACAAACTAATAATTAATTCAATAGTTCATGTTTTATCGCTTGCCAAATTTGATAACCACAACATTCGACTCGTACCTATTCCGTCGTCACCATCTGCTCGACGCAGAAGGGGGCGCAGCTTCATGGTGGATATCACAACATTAGTCGGTGCCCAGTTGGGAATACCTGTCTCAGATGCACTTGAACTTTGCCGAAGGGTTGTTGACCAGAGCGGTTTAGATGCCACAGCTCGAACTGAGAATATGCAGGGAGCTTTCGCTCTCAAAGCAGGAGTATTTCCCCGAGGCGATCTCATTCTTATAGATGATGTAGTAACCACGGGGGCGACACTGTGCGATGCGGCAAGGGCTCTAGGGCTCCACGGCCTACCTGTGCTTGCTTCGGTTACCGCTTGTGTGGCTCAACCTCTAC
>CAFBRV010000003.1_pt1 | contig 22718 bp, 20 predicted proteins | sample 7270191 | NCBI WGS metagenome assembly CAFBRV01 (sample SAMEA6814197, study PRJEB35770) | uncultured Actinomycetes bacterium | biome: Freshwater; feature: Freshwater reservoir; material: water | place: Czech Republic | collected 2016-11-09 | depth 30m m
TAAAACCGTCGATTCACCTATGAAGTTTGCGACAAACTCACTTTTGGGGGCGGTATAGATTTCATAAGGAGTACCGACTTGTTGGAGTTGACCATTGCTAAACACGGCAATTCGATCGCCAAGTGCCATAGCTTCATTCTGATCATGGGTTACAAAAAGGAAGGTCGTACCAGTTGCTCGATGAATTCGTTTGAGTTCAATTTGCATCGATTTGCGAAGCTTTAAATCTAATGCAGCTAATGGTTCATCAAGTAAGAGAACTTTAGGTTTCTTTGCAAGAGCCCTTGCCAGAGCGGCACGTTGTTGCTGTCCACCCGACATTTGAGAGGGCTTACGTTCAGCGAGCGCACTCATCTCGACAAGCTCTAAAACTTGGGCGACTCGAGATTTAACCTCATTTTTTTCAATTTTTTCATTCTCTAATCCGAATGCAATATTTTGTGCAACGCTCATATGTGGAAAAAGTGCGTAACTTTGAAAGACCGTGTTTACAGGGCGCTTATGTGGTGGCAGGTGGTCAATTCGATTTCCGCCTAAATTAATGGAACCAGCGTCGATTTTCTCAAAGCCGGCGATGCTGCGAAGAAGGGTCGTCTTTCCGCAGCCAGAGGGTCCGAGAAGGACGACAAACTCCCCTGTCGGAATATCTAGGTTGACACCATCCAGGGCCTTAACCTCTGCGCCTTTAGGGTCGCGAAAACTCTTTGATACTCCCGTGATGGCTAGATCTGCCCACCCGTCGACTTCGGCCATATGGCCCACCTTTGGCTAGATACTTCATTGAGTGAGAGGAGATTCACATATTGCGCCACATATTGCAATACTTGACACGACATGACGGAAATCGCCAAACTTATGGCCATGAATGAAGAATTAGACGAGATTGATCGCAGGATAATCGGATATCTCCAGGCCGATGGGCGTGCACCCTTTTCAACTATTGCAGAAGTTCTCCATCTTCCCGATCGAACGGTCTCTCGACGCGGCCAAGAGCTGCTCTCTCAAGGAGTTATTCAAGTCACGGGTCTTATTGAAAGAGGCTCCTTATCCCGCAAGGAGGCGATGATTGTTCGTGTCACTTGCGCTCCCGGTGCTAACACAATCGTTGCGACTGCCTTAGCTAATCTTCCTGAAACAATTTTTGTCTACTTAACGACCGGAACAAATGAATGCATCACCGAAATATTTGGAAGCGCATCTCTCTTGTCTGATATTTTGCTTAAGCTCATTCCAGGAATTCCTGGGGTAAGTGCGGTGAGTTCATATAGCTGTCTAAAATATTATCGCACTGCCGCCCAGTGGAACCCTGGAATCCTTACTGATGAAGAGCGTGAGAAGATTTCAATGGATCGCTTTCCGCGTCCAATCAAAGAGATTGAACTTTTGCCCGATGATCAACTCATCCTCGAGACATTGTCCAAGAATGGACGTGCAACCTTTGATCAAATTTCGCGTGCTTGTGGTCTCACTGAAGCAACGGCACGAAGGAAAACTACTCAGCTTTTAGAATCTGGTGCACTCTCAATCCATGCTGTTGTAAATCCAGCAGTGATTGGTTTCCCGGTCGAGTGTTGGATGTGGATTAAATGCGCTCCCCGAGATGTTTCGATGATTGCAGAAAAGCTAATTCTTGATAATCATGTTAGATATCTGGCAACCATATCCGGCGATTATCAAATTCTATTTGAAGTTGCTATGACTAGTAAAAAGATTCTAAATGCTTATCTTGAAAGCATAGGAACTGTTGTTGAGGGAATCACTCAGCTCGATAGCTACATTTTAATCGAGGCCTTCAAGCGTTCAGGGCGAAAAACTTCATCCATCGATAAATGAGTGGGCAAGGCATACTTACCCAGTGTTAATCCTTCTCCCGCCCAGTGAGAACAAAGTGATTACACATATGGCTAAGAAAACTCGGTGTGAAGGCACCCCCTGGAGCTTAGAAGTGACTATTCTTTCCGTGTAACGTGAGAAAGGGATCGGTTATGAGAGCTCTCTTTAAAGCACTGCGTGGACCAGGCCTAGAGTTGCGAGATGTGCCAGAGCCAATCATTGGTGAGCGCGACGTCAAGATAAAGGTTCTTAAAACCGGTATCTGCGGAACTGATTTACATATAGAGAGCTGGGATTCATGGGCCGATGCGAATCTACATCCTCCTTTTATTCCAGGCCACGAGTTCGTGGGCCGCATCGTTGAAATCGGTGCCGATGTAACAAGTATAAAAATTGGCGATTTAGTATCAGGCGAAGGTCACATAGTCTGCGGTCTTTGTCGCAACTGTCGCGCGGGCCGTCGCCATTTATGTATGAATACGATTGGCGTTGGCGTTAATCGCGATGGCGCCTTTGCCGAATTCGTCTCCATTCCTGAAAGTAATGTGTGGCTACACCCTGAAGGTATTGATTTGGATTTAGCCTCGATATTTGATCCACTGGGAAACGCAGTCCACACTGCTCTTAGTTTTCCGGTGGTGGGCGAAGATGTATTAATAACTGGAGCTGGTCCCATTGGATTAATGGCCGCATCCATTGCCCGATTTGTTGGAGCTAGGTTTGTTGTTATCACAGATGTCAATGAATACCGACTCAATTTAGCCCGATCAATGGGCGTCGATGCTGCCGTAAATATTTCAACCGAGGATGTTTCTAAAACAATGAAAGAGCTCGGAATGAAAGAGGGTTTTGACGTCGCCTTTGAAATGAGTGGACATAAATCGGCAATGCCGATGATCTTGGCCAATGTGGGGCATGGCGCACGAATCGCCGCCCTTGGACTACCAGCAGAACCTATTTCTTTTGATTGGGCAAAAGTTGTAACGCACATGATTACTATTAAAGGTATCTATGGACGAGAGATGTATGAGACCTGGTACTCCATGAATGCAATGGTTAGAAAGGGTCTTGATGTATCCCCAGTTATCACTCACAAATACGCCGCAAATGATTGGAAGGAGGCCTTTGAACTTGCTCGATCAGGTGACTGTGGCAAGATAATTTTGGATTGGAGCAATTGATTTCATCTGTAGACAAATTTATCGACGGGCTCTCAGTTAAATTAGGAGCCCTCAATGAGGCTGGGCTTTTAAAGCGCGAGCGTCCTCTTGATGGAGCCCAACGTGTCGAAGTAAGCGCCAATGGTAAAGAGCTTCTCAATTTCTGCTCGAATAACTACTTAGGTTTAGCAAACAGTGAACACGTTATCGCTGCTGCAAAAAAGGCCCTGGATACCTATGGTTTCGGAATGGCCAGTGTTCGATTTATCGCCGGCACTCAAACTCAACACATAGAACTTGAGGAAAAACTCTCCGAATTTCTCATGACCAAGGCGACAATTCTCTTTCCATCTTGCTTTGATGCAAATGGAGGCGTCTTCGAGGCTCTTCTGGATGAAAATGATGCCATCATCTCTGACTCACTCAACCACGCATCAATCATCGATGGCATCCGTTTATGCAAAGCAAAGCGATTTCGTTATCAAAACCGCGATTTAGCCGATCTGGAAACACAACTCAAGGTTGCTGCCGGATCTGAAAACATTCTCATTGTCACAGATGGCGTGTTTTCTATGGATGGCTACTTTGCTCCCTTAGATGGAATTTGTGATTTAGCCGAAAAATACGGAGCTCTCGTCATGGTAGATGATTCACATGCGAGTGGATTTATTGGAAGCACTGGTGCCGGAACCCCGCAACACTATGGAGTCCAAAACCGTATCGATATTCTTTCAGGAACATTGGGCAAAGCCCTGGGTGGGGCATCTGGTGGTTATATAAGTTCGCGACATCCAGCAATTGTTGAGATGTTGCGCCAGAAAGCACGCCCCTACTTATTTTCTAACTCTGTGCCGCCCTCAGTTGTCGCAGGAACTATTGCTGCATTGGAATTAATCAGCGCCCACCCTGAGCTAGCGATAAAAACTATGGAAAATTCCGCCCTGTTTCGAAGTTTAATGAGTGACAATGGTTTTGACCTGCTGCCTGGCAATCACGCAATCGTGCCCGTGATGTTTAGTGATGAGCATGTTGCCGTTGCGATGGCCAAGGCGTTATTTGAACGTGGAATCTACGCGGTGGCATTTTCTTATCCCGTTGTTCCAATGGGTAAAGCTAGGATACGAATTCAACTCAGTGCAAGCCACACATTTGATGAAATCAAGAAGTGCGTAAATGCCTTCGTCGATGCACGCAAGGAGATTTTAGGCGAAGTGCATGAGTAAGTTTCTAATTGATGACACCGGAGCCACGCGGTATGGGGAGAAATTCCTTCTTGATGAAGCAAAATCCCTCGTCCAATTTGCTCTCGGCTCTGAAATAGTCAAAGGTGGCTTTGGTTACTTGAATGCGCATGGACAGGTCGATTCCAGTAAGCCACGTCAAGCCTATGTACAGTGTCGAATGATTCAAGTGTTTGGTCTTACACATTTGATGGGTCTGCAGGACTCTTCTCGGCTAATTAAACATGGTGTGGATGCACTTAATGATTTGTTTTTTGACGAAAGAAACTCAGGTTTTGTTAACGCTATTGACGCATCAGGAAAGCCGATTGGATCTGCAAAGCTCGGTTACGATCATATGTTTGTTCTCCTAGCCGCGCAGACAGCGAACGCTGCAGGTATCAATGGGGCACAAAAACTTTTAAGTCGGGCAGAGTATGCCATTGATAAATTCTTTTGGGACCCTGAGTTTGAAATGATGAACGATGAATGGGATCTAGAATTTAGCCATGTAAGCGACTACCGTGGCATCAATGTAAATATGCACGCTGTAGAAGCGCTGACTGCAGCTTATGATGTTACAAAAGAGAGAAAATACCTCGATCGAGCGTTAGCAATTTGTAAACGCACAATCGATGAGTTTGCTCGAAGCAATCAGTGGCTACTTCCAGAGCATTTCTCATCCAGTTGGGAAGCTGATCTTGAGTTCAATCACGATAATCCTGCAGATCAGTTCCGGCCTTATGGTGTAACTATTGGCCACTTATTTGAATGGTCAAGACTCGTGTTGCAGGTTGGATTAAATGTCAAAGATAAAGCAGGCTACGAATGGATCGAAGAGGGCGCAAAGAGGCTTTACGATCGGGCTAAAAAATATGGATGGAACGCGGATAATTCACCCGGCTTCATTTACACGATGGATTGGCAGATGCGTCCGGTAGTTCACTCTCGCATGCAATGGGTAGCGGCAGAGGCTGTAATGGCGGCGTATGTACTTTGGCGAATAACCGGTGATGAAAACTATCTACATGACTACGACTTGTGGTGGTCTTTCATTGATCACCATGTAATCGACAGAGAGTTTGGTTCTTGGCATCATGAACTTAATTCACAGTTGCAGGTTATTGAAACTACGTGGCCAGGCAAGCCAGATATTTATCATTCACTCAACGCCTGCTTGTTGCCATTACTGCCATTTCAACCAAGTTTTATCGGAGCGGTGACTGCGCAAGAAGATCGCCTTATTTAGATATTCAAACTCAATGCCGCTAGCGCTCCATTAACGATTGAACCCGAATCAAGATCATGAATTTTATAGAGCTCGCCGATCGAACCAGACTGACCAAAGGTATCTACCCCCATTGCAACTTGTGGCATTCCAAGTGCCGAACCCAGCCAAGCCATTGCATGCGATGCACCATCATGAATTGACACAATAGGCGCGCGTTCTGTAAATATTGGTCGTAGCGATCCAGGGAAAGAGGGGGTGCTCGCTGTGCGAATACCTTGCTTGAGAGTTCTCTGCCAGCTTCCATATAGACGACCCGGTGACGTTATATCTACGACATGGGCTACTACACCTTCGCTAGCTAGTTCACGTGCAGCCTCTATAACCTCAGGCATAACGGCACCTGTTCCGACTAGATGCACTACTGGCGCCGCACTCTCTCCAATTTTTCCATTCAATGCATCGCGACCATCAATGAGCCGATAAGCCCCCGCCAAAACCTGACTTCGTAACAGAGCTTCTCCTAATCGCTCCTTTGCATCATTGAATGGTTTTTGATCGACGGGTCGGGTTGTGAGTCTGAAATAGAAGGCAAGTTCATTTGGTCTAAGGTCCGGCGTCGTATCTGCCTTACTGCCAGCAACATGGGCTATCGCATCACAGAGCAACCAATCGAGTGCTTGCGCATAGGCGGGCTCCATAAGTACGACCCCGGGAAGCTCCATGCCGACAGAGGGTGTAATTGTGGATTGATGTGCTCCCCCTTCGGGAGCCAGAGTTACACCTGATGGAGTGCCAGTTATTATGAATTTTGCTCCGGAATAAACGCTATATATAAAGGCATCTAAACCTCTCAAAACAAATGGATCATAAACAGTTCCAATTGGAATTAACGGTTGATTAGAGTGGTCGTAGGAAAGTCCTAGCATTCCAAGTAACATAAATAAATTCATCTCACTTATGCCTAACTCGATGTGCTGACCCGTTGGGCCCTCCGCCCATTTTAGAATTGGATCTTCATTCCATCTTCGAACTTCATTAGGATGAAAGACTCCGGTTCTATTTATGAAACCGCCCAAATTTGTGGACGTAGCAACATCTGGTGCAGTTGTTACCAAGTAGGGACGAATGGCCTCATCTCGACTAATTTCAGTGAGGACGCGCCCAAAAACCTCTTGCGTTGAAATCAATCCCGTGCTTTTTACATGAGTTGAAATCGGAATAATTGCAGTAATTTCACCCGTATGCATCGGTCGCTTCAGAGTAGCGCTTCGATCAGTGATGAACTGACCAACAGGTGAGCTCGGAAGGAAACCGTCCCACTCCGTTTCCGCTGTTAAGCCCACTCGATTTCTAAGATCATCAATCTGTGATGTAGAAATTTGAGCGGAGTGATTGCGCGGATCTCCAGCTAGTGGAAGCCCCCAACCTTTGACTGTATAAGCAAATACGACACTTGGACGATCAGTTACGCCATCGCACACTTGAAATGTTTCGACAAGTGATTCTAAATTATGACCTCCCAAATCACTTAAAATTTCAAAAAGTTCAGCATCGGAGTACATCAGCAAATGTTCCTTGACCCCGTCAGGCGCACCATCTAAGAAGCGCTCACGTACATCTTCGATTTTTTGACCATACAGCGATTGATACTGTTCATTAGGAATATCATCAAACCAACGCTTGAAGTTTTCAGATCCATCGATTGAGAACGCCTTCTTTAACTTAGATCCATACTTAACCTCGATGACGTGCCAGCCCGCCGCTTCAAATTGAGCTCTCCACTGTGCGATTCGAATCCCAGGAATGACCCGATCCAATGATTGACGGTTAAAGTCAACCACCCACATAACGTTTCCAACTCCGTCGGTAGCTGGATCTGCAACGGCTTCCCAGATATTTCCCTCATCGAGTTCTGCATCACCGATTAATGCAATGAATCTAGACTCTGGGCGTTTGCCAAAATGAGCATCAACATATCGACGAGTAACACCTGCAAATAAAGGTGCCGCTGCGCCTAAACCAACTGATCCAGTCGAAAAATCTACGGGATCGGGATCTTTTGTTCGCGAAGGATAACTTTGTAATCCACCAGCGCTTCTGAGAGTGGTGAGATATTTCTTATCTAAATTTCCAAGCAAAAACTGGATCGCATGAAAAACTGGTGAGGCATGCGGCTTAACGCTCACGCGGTCTTCTGCATTTAAGTGGTGAAAGTACAACGAAGTAAGAATTGAAATCATTGAAGCACTCGAAGCCTGATGCCCACCAACTTTTATTCCATCAGTATTTACTCGGTCATGATTGGCATAATCAATCATTCGAACTGCTAACCACAAAGCACGCTCTTGGATCTCCTGTAGTACCTCTAACTCTTTTTCAGAAATGCTCATTGCTACTTTAACTCTTTGCGAACAGCGATAACTAGAGCTTCATAATCCTCAGGAACGTTATAAAGCTGCCCAGAAATTCGCATAAAATACTCATCGCTAAAAGTGGTGATAGGAACTTCAATCCGATGAACTTCTGCGAAACGACGTTGTAGGGCTATGCATCCCTCTCGTCCACCACTCATTGAATGCAGAGGCACTACCCCCAAAGGCAGCTCTTCCTCGCGCAACTCATTAAGGCCTACTTGAAGTTCAGCCATCACCAAATCCCTGCCGTAACGCATGCGTGCAGTATTTGCCGCGCGCACCCGATGCCAGCCTATTTCGGTGAAGAAATCAATTGCCTTCGGTGCAGCTAACCAGGCGCTGAGATCAACTGTTCCAAGCATGTCCCAGGGAAGCGGATAGTTCAAAGAATCTTGCCATGAGACGATCAGAGGTTGAATAGCGCCGTGCCAACGAAGTGCTATCCGGTAAACACCACACCCTAAAGGAGCGGCAACCCATTTGTGGAGATTGCCGAACCAAAAATCAGCATCTAATGTATCCAAATCAAGATCAAAATTTCCTGGAGTGTGCGATGCATCAATTGCAATTGCAATTCCACGCTCTCGACAAAGATCGCTCAGGCTTTGCACTGGAAAAGTTCGAGCAGTAGCCGAAGTAACATGATCAACAACAAACATACGTGTCTTGGCGGTAAAAGCGGCATCTACTAGTTTTACAACATCCTCATCACTAGCCAATCGAGGGATTGCAACTTCAATGAATTTTCCACCTGCGGCTTCAATTGCGCGCTTCACCGCGAATGCAACAGCTCCATACTCATGATCTAAAACTATTGCTTCATCACCTGGTTTAAAGGGAAATCCCCTCATCGTTGTACTTGCCGCCTCTGTTGTATTGCGAACAAGTGCAATTTGATCTGGTTTTTGCCCTAAGAATTCAGCCACAAGGGCTCGAGCTCTTGCGACCTCATCCATGGCATTGCGAGCAAAAAAACTAACAGGATTATATTGAACACGATCTTGAATGGCTCTTTGGGCCTCTTGAACAATGGTGGGTACCGCACCAAATGAACCGTGATTGCAATGACGGACTGTCGGGTCAAGTTTCCATGCTTGGGCGTACTCCTGAAGATCAAATTCCATTTGTTTAGCCCTTCACGATTCCTGCTGAGAGTCCAGAAATCATAAACTTCGACATTAAACCAAACATTACAACAGTAGGAATAATGCCGATCATTACTGAGGCGGCGAGCCCACCCCACTCAATGTAATACGCGCCAACAAATGATCGCTCAGCCACAGGAAAGGTTTTATTGCCATCTGAATCGATAAGAACCATCGCCAAAAACAATTCATTCCAACATTGAACAAATGAGAATATGAAGGTCGCGGCTATGCCCGGCAAAGCAACCGGGAAAACGACCCTAAACAGTGCGGTGAAGCGATTACAGCCATCAATCAAGGCAGCCTCATCTAGTTCTGGCGGAATGCGTTGCAAGAAACCTCGCAACATAATCGTGGCAAAGGGGACCATTCCACCGACGTAACAAAATATAAGTGCAATTAAGGTATTAAGCAGGTGCACTTTGCTGAGAAGAAGATACAGCGGTGCAAGTGCTATTAAACCTGGAATCATCTGCGTCACTAAGAAAACCATCATGATTTGAGCTTTGCCCCGGAACTTATAGCGGGCAAGAGAATAAGCCCCAAGTAAACCAATAAAGATGACAAATGCAGAAGCGGCAAAGGAGACTATAAAGCTGTTGCGAATATATGTACCAAATGCATACTGCTCAAAAAGTGCTCGGTAACTATCTAGCGTTGAGTTTGAGTGCGGATAATAGAGCTTCTTTGTTACCTCACGTACCGGGCGAATTGACGTAAGCGCCATCCAGTACAAGGGAAATATTGTAAACACCAACCAGATCGTAAGCACTGTAAATTTTGTAGCTTTACCGAATGTTTTAAACATGTCCTAACCCTCCGACTCTTTCTCAAGCCGAGTGGCTAATAGATAAAAAACCGAGAAGATAAATAACATGCTGAGCATAAGTAAACCAAGCGCAGAACCGCTTCCCCAGTCTTGGTCATAAGTAATCTTCTGAACTAGCCACGAGGAGAGGATATGAGTCTGTTCATTTGGACCACCACTTGTCATTCCAAAGATTATGTCTGGGAAATTAGTAATCCAAATAACTCTTAAGAGAATAATTAATACCAATGTCGAACGGATAAACGGAATAATCACCAGGAAGAGAGATTTTATTTTTCCGCAACCATCGAGCTCGGCGGCCTCCAAAATTTCAAGTGGTACGCCTTGCAGAGCGGCAAGAATCATAATGACGAAGAAAGTAACGCCATACCAAATGTTGGCAATAATGACTGCAGCCATCGCCCAGTTAGCATTAGAGAGCCATGGGATTGGCGTCGAAATCAAGTGTGCTTTTAGAAGTAAATCATTCAGGACGCCTAAATTATCGTCAAAGATCCACTTCCAAACCAGACCCATGAGAAAGCCCGAGAGCGCCCAGGGGATAAAAATAAGTCCCTGGTACAGTCCTGAGAAACGAAATTTGGCCTTTAAATAGAGCGCAAGTCCGAAGCCGATAGTAAATTGAAAAAAGAGTGAGATTGTTATCCAGAGAAATGTGTTCTGGAGGATTCTTCGAAAATGGAGGTCATTAAATATGCCTCTGAAGTTTTCAAATCCGTTGTAGAAAATATTACTCTGATCATAGAGTTTGTAATTCTTAAAAGAGAGATTTGCGGTAGCAAAAACTGGATAGTAGATAAATATTGCGACCATTATTAATGCTGGAATTAGAAACCAGAGCGGGGCCAATATATTTTTTGCTCGCTTGCCATCTTTGCGTTCGAGTCTAAAAATTGAGGCAGTCACGGCAAAATCCTTCCAAAGGTTTAATTCGACATGTTTTTACGTTCAAACGGTGGCCAGCACTTTTAGAGCCAGCCACCGTTCTAGAACGCATCTACTTAATGATGTGTTTCTTTACTTCTTTGTATAGGGATTAATGCACTTTGTATCCCAGAAAGTTGCCCAAGCTTTAAGGGCATCCGTGGTAGAAAGTGAACCGGCAAACATCGCCTGCATATCCTTATCTGCTTGGGTGAAGAACTCACCGTAGCAAGCTTGACCAACGTCAGATCCATCGAGCTTGAGCTCCTTTGAATCCTTGCCAATCTTGTCGTAAATTGCCCAAGCACCGGTCTTAAAGAATGGATCAGATGCTGCAGTCTTTGTAACAGGACCTACTCCATAGGCACGGGCAAATGATGAGTGCTGTGGATCGGTTGTGATGAAATCAATGAAGCCAGCTGCAACGTTCTTGCACTTTGATGACTGAGTAACAGACCATCCTGCTCCACTTACATCTTGTGCTGAGTAGCCTGTTGGACCCTTTGGCATTTGAGCCATGATCCACTTGCCACTATCAAATGGTGCAAACTTCTCATCGACAATCTGAATAACTTCATTGTCTTGAATTAAGTAATGAGCAGTTCCATCGACAAAGCCTTGAACCATTTCTGGATATCCCCATGCAACTGATGCAGGAGGTGAAGACTCATGCCAAATCTTCATCATAAGATCAAGGGCTGTCTTTGAAGCAGGAGTATTGAACATGCTGGTCTTTGAACTCTTGTTGTAATAACCACCAGAGTTAAGATCTGGAGCGTTATAGGCACGAACAATAAAGATCGCCTGTGTAAATGATGCACGGGCTCCACGCATTGCATACATCCATGATGATGCAGTATTTGAAGACTTGGCAGCATAGATGTCGTTCCATGTTGCAGTTCCAGCTTTAATCTTCTTAAGCACATCAGGTGCTCCAGCGGCAACTGCGTCTGGTCGCACGAATGCAGCCTTTACGTAGTAACCGTTAGGAATCATGTATGCAGTTTTCTTTCCAAACAATTGTGCCTGGAACTTTGAATAATCAGTTAATCCGGCCCAGCCCTTAGTCTTTGAAAATTCTGGGTAGATATTTGCAAGTTGCTTAGCAGACATTGCCTGACCAAGGATTGCGCCAGCTGGCTCGACGATATCTACATTCTTAGCTTGAAGCAGTTGAGTAATTTTTGCTGGTGAATCCGCCTGTGATGGAGAAATAATTTCTACCTTCACACCAGGATGTGTAGCTTCGTACTGACGAGCATATGCATTTAGAAGTGGTGTGCGGGCAGGTCCAGCAAAATATTCGATTAATCGAACTGTGACTTGCTTAGATTTTGATGGCTTACAGTTCCACGTTGCATCAAGGGCTGAGCTTGTTCCAACCGTTAACAAACTTATTCCAAGTGCCATGGCCGTTACTAAAGCCGCACTTCTTCGAGTTACTATCTTTTTCATCACTCTGTATGACTCCTGTCAGATGCTCTCGGTAAGTCCACATTCAGCCCATGCCGTTGTGTTAAGAAACCTACCCTTATTTGCTGGAAAGCATTCCAGAGTTGGACAGCACGGTCAAGGGTTTCCCGAAATTAAAGAATCTACTTAACTTTGAACACGTTCAACTATCAATCGAATGATTTCTTCAGGATGATCCCACATTGGAGCATGGCCACAGTTTTCTATCGTTAACCACGTGCAATGAGAAGGTGCAAGAGAGCGCTCCTGTGAACCGTCGACAGGCAAAGTATTATCGCTATCGCCAAACAGGATTGTTACAGGGACACTCTGCGGAACCTTTGATTCGAAGCGCCGGCCTATCATCCCATCCCATGCCGGAAAGTAGCCTGGACAGTTGGCTACCGCCATGCTTGCATCAAGACAGGTTACATAACTTAGCTCGTGCCACTTTGGACTCACGCGTTCAAATCCAATTTTCCGAAGCCGTTTAGACTTAAGCCCAACTTTTATCAATGGTTTGAGCGCTTTTGCTAAATAGTACGAGCGGGCTTCACTCGGCAATCGGCCGGTAGCTGGAACTAACCACAATCCAGCAGGTGCCAAACCGGTTACGCTCAAAATTTGCTCTGGTCTGGATGCCGCCATTTCTAACGCAATCCATCCCCCAAGTGAATTACCAACTATGTGAAACTTTTCAATCCCGTACTCACTTTTTACAGAGTCAAAAATCGCCGCCCCTAGGGAGGCCGGGTCCATTGCTAGACCTTTTGTATATGGGCTTTTTCCATGACCTGGCAAATCGACGTTAATAACACGATAAGACTTTGAGAGCTCGGCGAGAATTGGTTTGAATGCAGTGCCGGCCGAGCCAAGTCCATGGATTAAAACAAGTGGTGGGTTTGTGGAATCGACTTCAGTAAGAACAGTGGTGAGTTTCATTTCTAATACTTATATTTTTCTGTCTCTTTTGGATGGGCCTTACACACAGCCTTCCAAATCAGATCTGCTTCCATGCCCTGCGCTAAAGCCTCATTGACAGTCTTGCTGCCAAGTTCGGAGAGGGCGATATCCACTGGAAAATGTGAACCTACGCCAAATGAAAGCGCTAAACGCTCTCGTAGATCAGATATGCGCACGGGAAATTAGTAGCTCTGCCTGCAACTTCGAATTGTGTTCGGCTATTGGATGAAGAACCTGTCCGATTAACCACAGTAGTGAAACATGAGCAAGGAGCTGGCTACCAGTGATGAGTACCAACTCATTGGCTAATCGACCCCATAACGGGTGCTCTCTCAAACCCAGGGCTCGGGTCAACAGAGCCGGATCATGAATTCGCATGTGGGCAAGCGCAGGATCGGTTGAGATTTCGATGGAAAGAATTTCTAAAGCCTCACTTGCATTTGCTGCACTCTGGGCAATCGAAATTAAGCGTTCGCACTCAGATTCACATAGTGCGGCGACAACACTTTCTTTGTCGCGAAAATGGTTATATAAGGTCGCGCGAGAAACTTCGGAAGTATCTGCAATTTCAATCATAGACATTTTAGCTAAACCGACGGTTGCAATAAGGTTTTTAGTAGCGAAGAGAATTGCACTGTTTGTGCGGCGGTGAGTGCTTGCTTGCGGTGCGTATTTATTAAGCGGCATCGACAACAGTAAGAACCACGCTCTCGTGGCTTGCCAGTTCAATTGAAACATCGTTGAATAGCTCTGAGAGCGAAAGGCCAAGAGCGGCGCAAATTGCATTGAGAAGTTCGGATGAGGCCTCTTTTTGTCCACGTTCGACCTCAGATAAATACCCAAGTGAGACTCGAGCTGCACGGGCTACATCACGCAACGTACGCGACTGCGACGTGCGAGAAGCGCGAAGGGTAAGGCCAACAGCCTCACGAACAAGAAGCATTGCGATACCTCCCTCTTTAGTGCGTCTAGGGTTGTTAACTTCGATGTCTAAGGATACGCGCAAATGTGGCAATCGCACTCGCTGTAGCAGCGTTTCGAACAGATTCACGCTCACCAGAGAGAGAAAGTTCGATTGTCTGGGATATAGGGCCTTCGATAGCCACCCAGACCACTCCAACGGGATGACCATCTAATGGATTCGGTCCCGCCACTCCCGTAGTGCTAATTGCCCATGTAGTTCCAAATGATTCCCGTGCACCTCGGGCCATTGCAACAGCGACCTGCTCACTAACCGATGTGTGTTCTTCAATTAGTATCGGATCGATGTGAAGGTGCGAGATCTTAATTTCATCACGGTATGCGGTGAGCCCGCCAACAAAAATGTCAGATGCGCCAGAAATCCTCACAATTGCTGAACTCAGAGCTCCGGCAGTAAGTGATTCGGCGGTGCTAAGAGTTTCATTACGCTCGCGAAGGACATGAATAATCTCAGTTGTGAGCTCAACTATTCCAGATGAAAGTACCACGTGTCCCTACTTGCCTTGTTTGAATGCCGACTGTACATAATAAAAGCCGGTTGCGATAGTGAGCACCACGGCAATGAGCATAAAGCCATCTCTAAACCAAAACAGGTTTTCACCTAAAGGCAAAATATAGAAGCCAACACCGAAGTTCTGGAAGGTAGATTTAATCTTGCCGCCCTTATTGGCAGCAATTACGCCCCTCTTAATTACGACTAATCGGAAAATAGTTATCCCTACTTCACGAACTAAGATAACTATGGTGATCCACCACGGCAATCTATTGAGTATCGACAGGGAAATCATCGCAGTTCCGATCATGACCTTATCAGCCACAGGATCTAAGAACTTGCCCAATTCAGTAATTGAATTTCTACTGCGTGCCAAATTGCCATCTAAAATATCTGACATACCTAATAGAAAGAAAACAATCCACGAAATGTACTGCCATGAAGGATCATTTCCGCCGTTTTTAAACAATGTGAATGCACCTACTGGAACAAAAACCAATCGTGCAACGGTGATGACATTAGGAGTTATGTAATGTGGAACTCTCATAAGGGTTTTGCCACCAAATCAGCACCCATTGAATCAACCACCACTGCATCAACATATTGCCCAACAGCGAAATCTGTTCCTATGAATGAAGTTGAGCCATCGACCTCTGGGCCTTGATGGGCAGCCCTTCCCTCTTGCAACTCCGCATCCTCAATTAGTACGCGCACATTTTCACCTATACGGGCTTGAGCACGATTACTCACCATTTCATCGGCCAAAGATGAGAGTGTTTCTAAGCGCTGAGCTATCACATCTGAATCTACTTTCTCATTCAGGTTGAGCGCTTCAGTATTATCCTCGTCAGAGTAGCCGAAAACTCCAACGGCATCTAACTTCGCTTGCGTAATAAATGTTGCAAGTTCATCAAAGTCTTCTTGTGTTTCCCCGGGGAATCCAACAATAAAATTTGATCTGATTCCAGCTTCTGGTGAAAGAACTCTTATTTGATGAATCAAATGTAAGAACTTTTCGTTATCCCCAAATCGGCGCATCTTTCGCAAAACAGTTGGACTCGTATGCTGAAAGGATAAATCGAAATAAGGTACGGTCTTTGGTGTCGCGATCATCGCCTGTATTAATGTTGGACGCATCTCGGCTGGTTGCAGATAAGACAATCGAACTCGCTCTACACCCTCAATTGCGGCAATATCCGGCAAAATCTTTTCCATCAACTGCAAGTCACCCAGATCTTTTCCGTAAGATGTGGTGTTCTCGCTCACGAGAAATAACTCAGTGACTCCATTGGCCACCAACCAACGTGCTTCATCAAGAATTTCATGGGGCCGACGCGAAATGAACGATCCTCGAAAATACGGGATAGCGCAAAATGAGCAACGCCTATCGCACCCAGATGCAATCTTCAGTGGAGCCCATGGCGCATCACCCAATCGTTTGCGTGTGAACTCTTCTGTCGGACGAATATCAGCTCGATCGGCAGGTGCGATAGGCAATAGTGCGCGCCGATCGCGTGGAATATGAGGCACGTGCTTGTTTCCGTTTACGATCGATTGCAACCTTGCTGAAATATCCTTGTAGTCATCAAAACCTAATATGGCATCGGTTTCCGGCAAGGCATCTGCCAATTCATTTCCATAACGCTCTGCCATACAGCCCACTGCTACGACTGCACGCGTTGTGCCATGGCCTTTCAGGGAGTTTGCCTCTAATAGGGCGTCAATAGAGTCTTTTTTTGCTGATTCAATAAATCCACATGTATTTACTAAAGCGACTTCTGCCAACTCAACATCATCGACCAAAGTCCAGCCATCTGCAGCTAAACGCCCAGCTAACTCTTCAGAGTCAACTTCATTTCGTGAGCACCCTAAAGTGACGACAGCTACGGTGCGTTTCATTGGGCAAATCGTATCGGGTTATGAATCGACTCCATACGACACGCTAACTACTGCGCCATTTGCACCGATTGAAGCGATCTTCTTGCCATTTACCGCTACATCGACTCCCCCTGCATTGCCAACTTTGAGATCTAATCGCACATCAGTGCTGAATCTGCGAACTGAGCCCTTTGAAATCTCACCACTAAATAAGGTGCGACCAGATGCATCTGAAACAAAGAGCCAACAGTTTGCTCGAACAGCTCGCACGACGACTTCAACTCCTGTTCCTGTAGAAAAGGAGTTCTGGGAGGAAGGTTTTGCCGAAGCAGATACCGTCGGTGAAGCCGTTGGTGTTGGTGATTCAGTTACCGTCGCTGAAGCCGTTGGTGTTGGTGATTCAGTTACCGTCGCCGAAGCCGTTGGTGTTGGTGATTCGGATACGGTCGCTGAAGCTGTCGGCGTTGGTGAAACCGTCGGTGTTGGTGAAACCGTCGGTGTTGCTATCTCATTGGTAGAAGAGTTAGAAATAATTATTTGCGCACCGGCTGCAATACCAAGTGAAACTATCGAAATCAGCAATAGAGTCTTAAGAGAAACCTTGCGTTTATCTTTGGATTTGCGCATTATATTATTTTCAACCAAAAGCTCCTGCATTGTTCGTTTTACACTGGCTTGCTCCTCATCAAAAATTCGCAAGAACTCTTCTTCATCAGCCTCTATTTTTCGAGCAATGTTTCGAACATGACCTCGAGCATAGGTATCGCCACCGCAATGCGAAAAATCATTTTCTTCAATTTCGCGCAAGAGTGGAACTCGAAGATTAGTCAGAGATGCTAACTCCTCAATCGATAGCGAGGCGTCTTTGCGCGCCTTACTGATCCTGGAGCCGAGTGTCATAGAAGATTCCCTAAGAATATTTGAGTGGACATCAAAGGTTAATTCTAGAACTCAATTTGCTCATTGTGATAGATGTAGGGGTCAGAACAATGGGTTAATTGCGAGTAAAGCCACCGAGTTCTCACTTTTTAGTAGTCACGAAGGGTGGCAAGTACCGAATCCAACTCATCCGGCTTGACCATAACCGTACGAGCTTTGGAGCCTTCAGATGGACCTACTATTCCGCGCGACTCCATGAGATCCATCATTCGTCCGGCCTTAGCAAAACCTATTCGAAGTTTTCGCTGAAGCATCGACGTAGAACCAAACTGTGTTCCCACTACTAGTTCAACGGCCTGACAGAGAGTATCTAAATCATCACCTATCTCTTTATCGATCATTTTCGGATGTGACATAGGTACAGTCACATCATCGCGATATCGAGGTTTGAGTTGTTTCTTAACATGTGAAGTCACTGCTTCAATTTCACGTTCAGAAACATAGGCACCCTGAATACGTACCGCTCGACTGGCACCCATCGGAATAAAGAGGGCATCACCTTGACCAACTAATTTTTCAGCACCCGGTGTATCTAAAATAACGCGACTATCGGCCAATGAACTCGTTGCAAATGACAGACGTGATGGCACATTTGCTTTGATGAGTCCCGTCACAACGTCAACTGAGGGGCGCTGCGTCGCAAGAACTAAGTGGATACCAGCCGAACGAGCAAGCTGAGTGATACGAACAACGGACTCTTCGACCTCTTTTGCCGCAACCATCATTAAATCTGCAAGTTCATCGATGATGATTAGTAGGTATGGGTAAGGCTCGATAGTGCGATCACTACCTTCGGGCGGAATTACTTTCCCCGCACGTACCGCTTTATTGAAATCATCTATATGCCTGAAACCAAAAGTTGAGAGATCCTCATATCGCAAATCCATTTCACGCACGACCCATGTGAGCGCATCGGCCGCTTTTTTCGGGCTTGTAATAATCGGAGTGATGAGGTGTGGAATGCCTTCGTAGGCCGTTAACTCAACGCGCTTAGGATCAATTAAAACTAGTCGCACATCATCTGGTGTTGAACGGGCCAAGATAGAGATAATCATCGCGTTAATCATCGATGACTTTCCCGCTCCAGTTGCACCGGCAACTAAAAGATGTGGCATCTTGGCAAGATTTGCAAAGATGAAATTTCCCTCAACATCTTTGCCTAGAGCTACGAGCATAGGGTGGTGATCTTGACCGGCAACAGTAGATCTCAATACATCGCCAAGGGCGACAATCTCGCGGTCTGCATTAGGAATTTCGATACCAACTGCAGATTTCCCGGGAATTGGTGAGAGTATTCGTACATCACCACTTGCCACAGCATAAGAAATATTCTTGGCAAGGGCAGTAATTCGTTCAACTTTGACGGCGTTGCCAAGTTCAATCTCGTAACGAGTCACAGTTGGGCCACGCATAAACCCAGTAACTTGGGCATCAATTTCAAACTGCAGGAAGACTTCGGTTAATGCTGCGACAACAACTTCGTTTGCTTTACTCTTCGCCTTTGCCGCTGGTCCTGACCGTAGTAAATCCAATGGAGGAAGTTCATATGTTGAATCGGCCGCTAAAAGTAACTGCTCTGGACGCTTATCTACTGCGGCTGACAGAGGTTGAATTGGTACAGGAACCGTAAACTCATCATCAAAGCTTTCTTCATCTAACTCTTCTTCGTCAGCGTGGGGTTCGTTCCATGCGGCAACTATGGGCGTTTCAAAGGGAGGCGTATCAGTTACTTCAAATGCCTCATCATCTGTCGCTCGCTCGGGACGTTTCGACCACAACCACGACGAAGCCGTCCTGATGCGACGTAAAACATCACTCACAGGAGTTGCCGTTGTAACTAATAATCCAAAGATAAAGATGAGAATCAACACAGGGTAGGTCAACACCGAGGTCATTGCTGCGACTAAAGGAGTTGTTACTCCAAAACCTAACCAGCCTCCACCGTCTCGCATCGCAGTCGCACCTGTACCGACTGAACCATTGAGTAAATGTGCAATTCCAGTTGTTGAAATTAGTAGAGCAGCTGTTCCTACGATAATTCTGCCTAAGGCTTTTTTGTCTTCCGGAGTTTTAAATAATTTAAACGCAAAATAGATGAGAACAATTGGTGCGACATAACCGATACGACCAAAGCCACCGAAAATAAGTGAATACAGTGCGCGGCTAACAACGTTGTCTGCATGGAACCATGTTCCTGCGGTAGCGATCAATGCGAGAATTAAAATGAAAAAAGCTATGCCATCGCGTTGGTGGGCTGGATCGAGATCACGAGCCCCTCTGGCAAGGAATCGAACGGCGCTACCTATGGTTTTTGCGAAAAAACGCCACACTGAGGCCAATACACGACCTAGAGCGCTACCTACCGCGCCACTCTTTGATTGGGGTTTTCTCCGTTTAGCCACACAGGCAATCTTAAAGGGTTGGCAATTTTCAACTGGCTAGGCTCGCCGCGCTTACACTTCAATAACGACGGGAACAATCATTGGCTTTCTTCGATGCTCTCCCCCGACCCAACCGCCAACTGTTTTACGGACAATTTGAGAGAGTTGATGAGTTCCATTTATTCCATCTATGACCGCTGCAGCTAAAGCTTTTTCGATCTTCAACTTAACATCGTCAAAGAGTGCTGCATCTTCATTAAAACCCCGAGCATGAATATCAGGTCCTGCCACAATCTTCCCGCTCTGCGAATCGATAACAACAATGACAGAAATAAATCCCTCCTCACCTAAGATTCGCCGATCTTTAAGTGATGCTTCAGTTATGTCACCGATACTTTGACCATCAACGTACACAAAGCCACATGGCACAGCGCCGGCAATAGTTGCTTCGCGATTTACTAAATCTACGACAACACCATTTTCAATTATTAAAGCATTAGAACGGGGCATTCCCGCTGAAATTGCTAACTCAGCATTTGCCTTTAAGTGTCGCCACTCGCCGTGAACCGGCATTACGTACTTTGGTTTTACGATGTTGTAACAGTATAAAAGTTCGCCAGCTGCAGCATGGCCAGAAACGTGAACCATCGCATTTGCTTTATGCACAACTTTTGCACCAAACCGAGTTAATTCATTGATGATTCTGAAAACAGAGTTCTCGTTGCCGGGAATAAGTGAAGAAGCCAAAATAACTGTATCTCCCTCACCAACGCGGATTTGATGATCGCCATTGGCCATTCGCGCAAGGGCTGCCATTGGCTCACCTTGTGAACCGGTGCAGATGAGAACCACATTATCGTCGTATGAATCTAGCTCTTTAACATCGATTAAAACGCCGGCAGGGATATTCAAATAGCCCATCTCTTGAGCGATTTTCATGTTGCGCACCATAGATCGACCAATAAAGACAACTTTGCGTCCATGCATTGCCGAGATATCGATTACTTGTTGTACGCGATGCACATGAGAGGAAAACGATGCGACAATAACGCGACGCTTAGTTGATGCGATAACTCGGTTGAGCGCAGGCATAATTTCACGCTCGGATGGAGTAAAGCCTGGAATGTCGGCGTTGGTCGAATCGACCATAAATATATCAACGCCCTCTTCGCCAAGTCTGGCAAAGGTTCGAAGGTCGGTAATTCGACCATCCAGTGGAAGCTGATCCATTTTGAAATCACCTGTGTGCAATATCCGTCCAGCATCGGTATTGATTACAACGGCTAGAGCATCTGGGATTGAGTGATTGACTGCGACAAATTCAAGTTCAAAAGGTCCTATATCTTCATGTCCACCTTCACGAACTTCGCGGGTTAAAGGAGTGATGCGATGTTCTTTCAACTTAGCTGTAATTAGTGCCAGCGTTAAAGCAGAGCCATAAATTGCAATATCACCCCGCTCGCGCAGCAGATATGGAACTGCTCCAATGTGATCTTCATGGCCGTGAGTTAAAAACAGACCCACGACATCATCTAAGCGATCTCGAATATATGAAAAATCAGGAAGAATTAAATCAATCCCAGGTTGTGTATCTTCTGGAAATAAAACACCACAATCGACAATGAGAAGTTTGCCTTTAGTTTCAAAAACGGTCATATTCCGACCAATTTCGGCAAGCCCACCAAGGGCCACGATACGCAATCCCCCGTGGACTAACGCTGAAGGTAAACCTAAATCTGGATGTGGATGATTCATTATTTAAGGAGGACGCCACCGGCGATAAGATCATCGCGCAACTGCACAATCTGCGCATCGGTTGCATCGACAAGTGGAAGACGCGTATGTCCGCCAGGCAGACCCATCAATGTTAGAGCTGCCTTAGTCATAATTGCACCCTGCGTGCGGAAAGTACCGGTAAATACTGGCAAAAGTTTTTGATGAATCTCTAATGCGCGCCCAGGGTTACCATCAAACCAGGCATTGAGCATCGCCTTTAAGTCGTGTCCAACGGTATGGCCACATACTGAAACAAAACCTACTGCGCCAACCGAGAGAAGTGGCAGATTCAAAATATCATCACCTGAGTACACCGGAATTCCGCAACGTTTGATAACCCAGGAAGTTGCAGCGACATTTCCCTTCGCATCTTTAAGAGCAACAATTGAAGGATGCTCGAAGAGTTCAACGATCGTGTCAGATTCAATTTCAACGCCGGTTCGCCCTGGAATGTCATACAACATCATGGGTAGACCAGTTGCATTTGCCATCGCTAAGAAGTGCGCCTTTATACCTGCTTGTGGTGGCTTGTTGTAATAAGGAGTTACAACCAAGATGCCGTCGGCACCGGCGGCTTCAGAGCGCTTAGCCTGATTAATTGAATAATCAGTCTCATTATCACCAGCGCCTGAGACAACTTTAATATTACTTCCGACAACTCGTTTTACAACTTTAATAATCTCCTCTTTTTCAGAGGACTTAGTTGTTGGTGCTTCACCAGTTGTTCCATTAACCACGATTCCATCGTGACCAATTTTCACTAAATGATCGGCGATAGTTTCTACGCCGTTCCAATCAATACTTCCATCTTTATTGAAGGGAGTGACCATTGCGGTCAACATTCGACCAAAAGGCGCTGGCGTACTCATGCCGCTAACTCTACCTGTTTTAAGGCGCTATACGACCAGATTTTTCGAATGCGCCGTGTGTTAACGGCATCAATCGTGCAAACTCGGCCTCCATTTTCTCAGCCACCATCTCAATTTCACGCTGAGGATAGCTAGGAAAGTGCGAACCTTCGCGGGAAGTGCGCAGTGATAAAAAATTCATTAATGCACGTGCATTCATTGTCACATACATTGAAGAGTATGTTGCCACA
>CAFBRV010000004.1_pt1 | contig 22023 bp, 22 predicted proteins | sample 7270191 | NCBI WGS metagenome assembly CAFBRV01 (sample SAMEA6814197, study PRJEB35770) | uncultured Actinomycetes bacterium | biome: Freshwater; feature: Freshwater reservoir; material: water | place: Czech Republic | collected 2016-11-09 | depth 30m m
CGTGTAGCGGCATTTAACAATGCGCCACGAACGGCACTAGTGGTAGTTCTAGCCTGAGATTTTTTGACTCCACGCATTGACATACATAAATGTTCGCAATCGATGATGACAATAACACCTAAAGGATTGAGAATTTCAACGAGTGCATCGGCGATTTGAGTAGTCAAGCGTTCTTGCACTTGAGGACGTTTTGCATAGACATCGACGAGTCGGGCTAATTTTGAAAGCCCGGTAATTTTGCCGCTCGGAATATAACCAATATGTGCAACGCCATAGAAAGGTGTTAGGTGATGTTCGCAGTGTGAAAATACTTCTATATCTCTAACTATCACTAACTCTTCGTGACCGATATCAAATGTTGTTGTCAACACATCTTCAGGGGCCTGCCAAAGACCTCCAAAATTCTCTTTCATTGCTCGTGCAACACGTGCAGGAGTATCTACTAAGCCCTCTCTATCTGGATCTTCACCTAACGCCAAAAGAAGTTCGCGAACTGCGCGTTCGGCTCGTGCTTGGTCGTAGGCTCCAGAAGCGCGACCATCGTTGATAGATACTTTACTTATCGACACTTGCGGCCTTCTTACGTCGAGTAGTTTTTTTCACTTCTTCAACAGGTTCCACGGCTCGCATTGGAACTTCAACTGGTGGCTGATCCGATGGAAGACGCGTAATCGAACCTGTCCAAGCCGGGCGAGCAGTAACTGATGTGACTTTCTTGAATATCTCTGCGATCTCATCCTTATTGAGGGTCTCTTTTTCAAGAAGTACCAAGACCATCTCATCCAAAATTTCTCGGTTGGCCACCAAAATATCAAAGGCTTCTTGGTGTGCATTTTCAATGAGTTTGCGGATTTCACTATCAACTAAACCGGCAATACTCTCTGAATAATCACGCTGGTGTCCATAATCGCGACCCATAAATGGAGCATCACTATTGGCGCCTAACTTAATTGCACCAATTGCTTCGGTCATTCCATATTGGGTGACCATGGCACGGGCCAATGCCGTCGCCTTTTCAATGTCATTTGAAGCACCCGTTGATGGATCATGAAAAATCAACTCTTCAGCTGCGCGTCCTCCAAGGGAATATGCCAACTGATCGAGAAGTTGATTTCGAGTCGTCGAATATCGATCCTCATCAGGAAGAATCATTGTGTAACCAAGCGCTCGACCGCGCGGCATAATTGTTATTTTGTGAACTGGATCCGTATGAGGAAGGGCATGTGCGACAAGTGCGTGACCGCCTTCGTGATAGGCAGTTACTCGACGTTCATCATCACTCATAATGCGTGACTTGCGTTGAGGTCCAGCCATTACGCGATCAATGGCTTCATCTAGTTCGGTATTTGAAATTACTTTCTTCTCTTCGCGAGCAGTCAATAGCGCAGCCTCATTGAGTACATTTGCCAGGTCTGCACCAGTAAACCCTGGAGTTCGACGTGCGTAATCAATAAGTTTGACATCATCACTTAGCGGTTTATTTTTTGCGTGAACGGCCAAGATTGCCTCTCGCCCCTTTAAATCTGGGCGATCAACGGCGATTTGGCGATCAAAGCGTCCAGGTCGAAGAAGTGCGGGATCTAAGACATCGGGTCTATTAGTGGCAGCGATCAAAATAACTTTAGTGTTTTCTTCAAAGCCATCCATCTCAACCAAGAGTTGGTTAAGCGTCTGTTCGCGCTCATCATGTCCGCCACCCATACCTGCACCGCGCTGGCGTCCGACCGCATCGATTTCATCAACAAAGACAATTGCCGGAGCATTTAGTTTCGCTTGTGTAAATAAGTCACGTACACGCGCTGCACCCACACCTACAAACATTTCTACAAAGTCAGAGCCTGAAATTGAGTAGAAAGGAACTCCCGCTTCTCCAGCAACTGCACGAGCAAGTAGCGTCTTTCCAGTTCCTGGAGGGCCAAAGAGAAGTACGCCCTTTGGAATTTTGGCGCCAAGCACTCCGTATTTATCTGGGTTTGCTAGAAAATCCTTTATCTCTTGGAGCTCGGCAATGGCCTCATCGGCCCCTGCAACATCTTTAAAGGTGCTTTGCGGTACATCATTATTCTGAAGTTTTGCGCGAGATTTACCAAATTGGAAGACTTTATTGCCGCCCTGTGCTTGGCTCATCATCCAGAAAAAGAGAAAACCTATTAATAGAAATGGGATTATTGAAAAGAGAAAAGAGACAAGAAGTGATTGCGAAGGAACTCGGACATTCCAACCCTTTGACGGCGGATTAGATGTAAGTGCATCGATAATCGTTGGCTCTTGTCTAGCAACGTATGAAGCCTCTACTTTGCTTGCACCTTTTATCGTTGAGCCTGACTTTAGAACTAAGCGTATTTTTTGATCTTTATCAACAACTTCGGCGGACTCCACATTTGACTGCGAAATTGCATCTAATGCTTGTGACGTTTCAATTTGAGTGTAGCGATTTCCGGCAGATGTAATCTGTCCGAAGATTGAGACTGCGAAGATAGCGACAAGTATCCAGAAAAGAGGTCCTCTAAATATTCGGCTTGTACGGGTTGCAGGCTTCTTAGTAGTTGTGCCCCCCGTAAAGCTTTTTTTCAGAGGGCTGCTCTTAATCTTCTTCTTTACAGGTGGCTTCGTCGCTGACATGTTATGGCTTTCTCGTTTCTTGAAGAATCTATGAGTACATGTGCTTAGCAAGCACACCTATGAATGGAAGGTTGCGATATTTTTCATCAAAATCGAGACCATATCCAACAACAAAATCTGTTGGAATTTCAAATCCTACATATTTAACATTCACTTCAACTTTTGCCGCCTCGGGCTTACGTAAAATTGAGAGAATTTCAACACTTCCAACTCCGCGTGATTCAAGGTTAGCTTTGAGCCATGAGAGTGTTAACCCAGAGTCAACAATGTCTTCAACGATTAAAACATTTCTTCCAGTAATGTCGCGATCCAAATCTTTAAGAATTCGAACTACTCCACTCGATTTTGTTCCAGAGCCATAGGATGAAACGGCCATCCAATCCATTTCAACGTGGCGTTGCATTGCGCGTGAAATGTCGGCCATCGCCATGACTGCACCTTTGAGAACTCCAATTAATAAAAGATCTCTTCCTTCGTAATCTTTATCAACACGTGCAGCAAGTTCTTTTATCTTTGCCTGCAGCTCTTCTTCAGTGACGACAACGCGCTCGATCTCGTTTGCAACTCCAGCTAAATCCACGAAGGCTCCCTTTGGGTCAGTTACGTAAGAGCGAAAGTCTGCCCGAAAAACGCTCAACCTTCACACCACCTGGCAGGTGAGCTGCCCCTTGCCCGCTCCAGGCCGTGACTAACGCCTCAATTGAGCCCACATGGTCGGCCGAAATCGAGCCTGATGGGGCGCCTGCAGCGTAAATGGCCGCTCTAATGATGCGACTTCGGATAGCCCGAGGCAGATCAGCTAAGTAATCACATGATAAATCGCTCAAATCTATCTGCCCAATTTCTCGCTCCGCCCAGGCATCTAAGGCATCGGCATCGTGGCGCACAAGTTCGGCGGTTCGGGCAAGGGCCTCAGAAATTCCAGGTCCGATCGTCTCTTCAAGGATTGGCATCGCCTGCAACCGGACACGTACGCGGGCAAAATTCAAATCCACGTTATGGGGATCGCTCCAAGGAATCAACCCTGATTCTTGGCACATGCTCACTGTCTGTTCGCGTGTAATAGAAAGGAGAGGCCGGAAATATTTTCCATTGATTTCCGCCATACCCGAAAGTGAACGAGTACCTGAACCACGGGCCAGACCAAGTAAAACGCTTTCTGCCTGATCATCGCGCGTATGTCCCAAAAAGATTGCCGCTGCATTCAACTTTATGCCGACTGAATCCAGTGCCTCATACCGCGCTTTGCGTGCAGATGCTTCTAAGCCTTCTGTGATTTCGACTGAAACTTTTTCAATAGTGGTTTCGATACCGAGCGTTTTCATTTGGGAAACAACTTCAAGAGCCTGGATTCCCGATGCAGATTGAAGCTGGTGATCGATAGTCACCGCATGTAGTCGAATAGCAAACTTTGGTGCCTCAAGTGAGAGTGCATAGGCAAGAGCTAAAGAATCGGCACCGCCTGAAACTGCCACAATGACTGTGTCTCCGGCCTCAAGCTTTTCAAGCGCGCTTCTGACTGCACTTCTGATCTCTAGTGCGCTCGTATTCATTCGTTAAGACTAGACCCGACCACCAAATGGCATAAGACCTTTAACGCTATAAATACTTGAGTACAACAGGCCGGCATTCTTTGAATTTGCTTCCCACATCATTCCATTTCCAGCGTAAATCGTGATGTGGTGAATAGTTGAAATAGTTCCCTTGTATGAATAAAACAAAAGATCCCCAGGTACCAGAGAATCAAGGGAGACATGCATTGTGTAGCCTGAATAGAGCGCTGAGTTAAGTCGATCCCAATTTGGCCAGGCCAGGCCAGCTGATTTATACGCCGCATAAACCAGACCTGAGCAGTCGAAAGTATTTGGTCCTTGAGTTCCCCACACATATGGTTTGCGGGCTAGAACTTGTTTCTTTGCATACTCAACGGCTTTAAGACGTTGAGCCTCTGACGTTCGAAAAGTAGATCGTCCTTTGAATCCGAGATCACGCCAAATCTTTGACTGTCCCGATGTCTGTGTTGCCGCCCTTGCCTGCGCCTCTTCTAGAAGTGCCAGTTGACGCTGTTGCTCAAGGGTTGTTCGCACTTTTCGTGCGCTTAACAATTCTTTCATCAGTTGATCTTGAACTTTTTGTAACTTGGCAACCTCTTTCGCCTGTTCGGCTTTGGCATCGTCGGCAACTTTCTTTGCCGCTGCAACTTTATCCGTTGCTTTTTGCTGTACTAATTGAGCATCGTCGGCTGTTTGCTTTGCTGCTCGTGCAATTACTTCAGCGGCTTTAAATCGCTCTAAAGCAATCGTATTTTTAGATCCTAATGTGCTCAGGGTGCTGAGTTGATCCATTAAATCTTGAGGTCCATTAGCACTGAGCAATGGCTGAATATCACTCATACTTCCGCCCAAAATATATGCATTCGATGCAAGTCTCCCAATGACGTTGTGAGCCTCTTGGACTGCGATCGCAGTTTCAGCTGCATACTTTGCCGCGGCTCGTGCTGCAGCGGCTGCAATTGCAAGCTCTCTTTGCGCCTGTACATATGATGCAGTTGCGGCAGTTGCCTTCGCGGTTAATGTGCGTAAGTTTTGATTTGCAGCTGCAAGTTTCGCAGCTTGAGCATCGGCTACTTTTTTCTTCTCCGCCTCAACCTTCTTGGCCGCTTCAATTTGAGCAAGCGTTGGTTTTGGGGTCTTTGCAAAAGCTGGCGCTGTTGCCAGCGTTAGTGCTGCAATCAGAGCAAGTGAAATCGCCGTATTCTTTTTCAAGTGAAGACCTCCGGGGGAAGGCCTCAAGAATAAATGAACTCCCTTAAAAAAGACGGGTAATACGTGCCTGTGTCCTTAATTAGATACATCACGGCGAACAAATAAAATAGATGCAATCACGGCTCCAACTGCGACATATAGCCCTCCGACAGTTAGAGCATGGGAATACGCAATTCCGGTACTCATACCTATAGGCGCGCCACCCGATGCAATTGCAGCTAGTTGTGCCCCTGGCATCCACTCTTCCAAAGAGTTTTTGACGGCAATTAAGAGATTTTCAACTATGAGTAACCATAAAACGCCGAATGAGATCGCACTTATTGGAGAGCGAAGTAGCAACCCTAAAACCATGCCAATCGTTCCAAATCCAATGACGGAGATGGTTACATTGACGAATGTTGTGATTAATGCCTGACGGCCATCGACTCCAAACCATAGGTCAGTTGAGACTTCTGCGCCGGGTGCCAAAATCACAGATGCTGTAACACTGATAATCGCCGAAAGAATAATCATCACAATAGCGAAGATACCCATCGCAACAAATTTTCCAGCGAGCACGCGCAATCGACCTGGTTGGCGAACTAAGATATTTCTCAAAGTGCCGTACGTGTATTCCTGTGCCGTCTGTGCGGCGAAAACACAGAGTGCAATTATTCCAAGGAAACCACCAACGCTACTAAATCCTTGGACGCCACCAGTTGCAAGGGCTAAAACCTCGCGTGTAACAGTTCGGCCGCGATCAGAGTTTCCTTCGGGGGAATCAATGAGTAAAAATAATAGAGACGAGAAGAGCGCACTGAAGAAGACCACTGCGCCCATGGTTCCAAGAAATAACGTTGGGCGGCGCAGTTTTCTAAGTTCGGATAGGACAACATTCCACATTATTTTTCACCTGTCATTTCAAAGAAAGTCTCTTCAAGATTTGGAAGTTGCGGTGTCAACTGCGAGAGCGTTATCCCTGCGTCGAAAGCAGCGCGATTCAAATCCACTGCCCAATCAGCTGGTCCTTCAACATGTACGGCACCATCTCTAATAATTGCGCGATGTCCAGCCGCCTCTGCAATCGCTAGCAAAGTAACGAGTTGGCTATCATTAGCGCCTTTAGCAATGATTACAGGTTGCTGATCGAGCATTAAATCCGTCATCTTGCCTGTAAAAACAACTTCACCTTTGCGTAACATAACTAAATAATCACTAATGAGTTCAAGTTCAGATAGCAGATGCGAAGATACAAAGACTGAGGTTCCATCATTTGCCAGCGAGCGCAACAGTGCGCGCACTTCTTGAATGCCTTCAGGGTCCAGTCCATTAGTTGGCTCGTCCAACATTAATAACTTTGGATTTGGCAATAAAGCAGCTGCAATTCCTAAACGCTGTTTCATTCCTAATGAGTACGTCTTGTACTTAGATTTAGCACGATCGCCTAGTCCGACTTGTTCAAGCAGGTGTTGGACTCGATCGGTAGGAAATCCGCCAAGATTTGCAAGATAGTTCAAATTCTCTTTACCGCTCAGCGCAGGATAAAAAGCTGGACCTTCAATCATCGCCCCAACCCGCGGTAGATATTTCTCTGGGTGCTTTATTGATTCACCCAAGATTTCGCCGGTACCACCCGTAGGTGTGATGAGTCCTAAAAGCATTCTCATTGTCGTTGTTTTGCCCGATCCGTTAGGCCCGACAAAACCGCAGATTGTGCCAAGCGGCACCTCAAAAGTTGCATGAGATACGGCCATTCGCTCACCGTATTTCTTACTTAAATCAGTAACTGAAATCGCTGTGTTAGACATGTGCCTAACTCTGCCACAATTACCCTATGGCTACACCATGGGGCTACCGCCCCCTTAATGAGCGTGAAGCACCGCAATGGGATCTGCATCCCCAAACACATGCCGTGCGTACTGGACTTGCTCGCTCCGGTTTTGGTGAAACATCTGAAGCGCTGTATCTCAATAGTGGATTCACTTATTCAACTGCTGAAGAGGCCTTTGACTCTTTTGCCGATGAAACTGATCACTTTCTATACAGCCGATTCCACAATCCAACGATTGCCATGTTTGAGCAGCGCTTGGCGGCGATTGAAGGTGCAGATTTCTGTGTGGCCACCGGTTCTGGAATGTCGGCGATGTTTTCATCCCTTGCCTGCCTTGTTGAACAAGGCGACCATGTCGTTGCATCGGCTGCGATGTTTTCTTCTTGCCATGTAGTTATCACAGAGTTTTTGCCAAAATGGGGCGTAACTTTCGAATTGGTAAAGGGCAATGATCCAGATGTTTGGGCTAAAGCGCTGAGCAGGCCAACTAAGGCAGTGTTTATTGAGACACCAAGCAATCCATTAATGGAGATTGTTGATATCGCAATGGTGAGCGATTTAGCCCATCAAGTCGGCGCAACAGTAATAGTCGATAACGTGATGGCTTCGCCAGTACTGCAAAAACCTCTTCAACTTGGTGCCGATGTGGTTATGTACTCTGCAACGAAACATATTGATGGACAAGGTCGCGTTCTTGCCGGTGCAATTCTTGGTTCTTCTTCCTACATTCACGAAAAATTAATGCCTTTTACCCGACATAGTGGACCATCTTTGAGCCCATTTAATGCTTGGGTTCTCGTTAAATCTTTGGAAACTATGGAGATGCGTGTCGAGCGAATGGTCGCAAATGCTCAAGTGATCGCCGAATTCTTAGAAGCCCGACCTGAAATAAAATCAGTACGTTTCCCTGGCCTGAAATCACATCCGGACTATGAATTAGCCATGAAGCAGATGACCGGTGGCGGAACTACCGTTGGCATTGAGTTTTTTGGAGATCAGGCGCAGGTCTTTGCCTTCATGAACAAACTTCGAATTATTGATATCTCAAATAATTTAGGTGACAGCAAATCGCTCATTACCCATCCAGCAACATCCACGCATCGACGTTTAGCTCCTGAAGTACAAGCTGAAATGGGCATTACGCCATCAGTATTGCGATTATCTGTGGGCTTAGAACACTCAAGTGATTTAATTAAAGATTTAACTCAAGCGCTTAGCTGAGCAACCACTAGAACAACTGACAGTAAGCTCAAATAAGTAATTGACCACTGAAAAATCTTGCCGGCAGTTTTTCCATAATCAGGCGAGCTTTCTTTAAGTGCTACTAACTCTCGCGCAAAAACCAGGCCGAGTAAAATTGTTATGACTAATGACCACGTTGGTAAATCTGCAGACATAACTAACCAGATAGAAGAAATAATCATCAAAACTGTGTGAAACCACATTTGGCGATAAACATTAGCCTTAGTTGCGACAACTGGAAGCATTGGTATTCCAGCTGCCGAATAGTCATCTTTGTACTTGATAGCTAGCGCCCAAAAATGAGGTGGAGTCCAAAAAAAGATCACCATAAAGAAAGCAAGTGCCGTAAATGAAAGTGAGTTAGTAACTGCAGCCCAGCCTATAAATACCGGCATGCAGCCCGCTGCGCCGCCCCAGACAATATTCTGAGATGTTCTACGTTTAAGTCCAATCGTATATACGAGAACATAAAACGCAATTGCAATAAATGATAAAAGAGTTGCAAGTGGCGTAGTAAAAATCCAAAAAACTACGAGAGATAAAGCGCCGATTAAAGTTGCGAAAATCGCGGCATTTGTTCTACTCATTACACCCATGACAATTGGTCGCTTCGAAGTCCTGGACATTAATCTGTCGCTTTCACTTTCAATCACCATATTGAAGGCATTGGCACTGCCGGCAGATAAAGTGCCTGCAAAAATAGTAGCTACGACGAGGGTAAAAGAAGGTAACCCTTTAGCGGCCAAAATCATGGCTGGTAGAGTCGAAACTAAAAGGAGTTCCACCACTCTTAGCTTCATCAGATCTACATAGCCACGCACAAGAGTCTTCACTTGCTTAGATTACTCAGCAAACTAGGGCTCGGTTCACAGTACCTTCACAGCCTAAAAGGCTACTTTTCCCCTAACGAAAGGAGCTTCGCATGACACCTTCACAGAAGCCCGAATGGATTGAGATCGCCGATAAAGATAAATCGGTATTCCCGCGCAAAGTATCAAAAGGTCTACCAGTTATGGCTCTAGTTGTGACTGCATCGATTTTAGGAATCGGTAGCATTTTTGCTCAGACCGCCGATGAAGTTCCGGCCAGTGCTGTTGAGATATCCGCTCCTGCTGTTCAAAGCTCTCAATCAGCTGAGCCTTCAGCAGCGGGTGCAACACAATCCTTCGCTGTGCAAACTTCGAATGCACCTAAGCAAGCCAATACTGCAAACGCCTCGTTTGCACCACAGAGCACATCTGCAGTATCGCCTTCAGCGCCAACAATGAAGAATCCTTCAATCGGCACCATGCCAACAGGTGGTGGAGATGATGACGACGATGATGAAGATGAGGGTGACGACGATGATGAAGATGAGGGTGACGACGACTAACTCGTAAGCATTACAGTTAGAGCATGCGCCGTAACTATATATTTCTTGCAGTAATAACATCGCTCTGTGCCATCTCTACACCGGCACAGGGCGAAGTTTTATCTAGTGAAACTCAGATGGTCTTAGTTAAGACAATTACTGGAAATATCTCACCAAAATCAGTTAGATCTTCCGGAACCGGCCTTGTGAGTGCCCACAATATGATGTATCGGCATAGTGTCACAATTTATGACTCCAATACCTTTGAACTTCTTAAGACGGTCTCTGATTCGGTTCAGCTTTCAAAATTTGGGGCTTCAAAATACTCAACGATCTTCAGAGGAGCGCCAGTAGAGGGTGCATTTTCACCTGATGGAAAATATTTATATGTCACAAACTATTCCATGTACGGAAAAGGTTTTAACCGTGAGGGTCATGACACCTGCTCACCTGCATCTCGCTACGACTCTAGTTATCTTTACCGAATTAATTTAAGCAGTTTTGAAATCGATGCCGTCTATCCTGTGGGTTCGGTCCCTAAGGTAGTTGAAGTAACTCCAGATAATAAATTTCTTCTAGTTTCAAATTGGTGTTCATACGACCTCAAAGTTATATCTGTGGCCTCGCAAAAGACGGTAAAAACCCTCAAAATTGGTCGTTATCCGCGTGGAATTGCCGTAAGTAATGACAGCAAATTCGCCTACATTGCCGAAATGGGAGGCAATCGAATCCACGTACTAAATCTTGAGGACTTTTCGCTCACTTATATTCCTATCGGCAGTAATCCGCGAGCGATAGTCCTTTCTCCAGATAATTCAACAATGTACGTAACTATGAACTTATCGGGCAAGGTTGCTTCTTGGAACCTACTCGCCAATAAGGCAGGCAAGTCGGTGACTACGGGAAAAGCGGCGCGATCATTGGCTATCTCAGATGATGGATCTGCGCTATTTGTAGTCAATTTTGTAAGTGACACGATTTCAAAAGTTCGAACGAGCGATATGAAAGTCCTGCAAAGTATAAAAGCCTGCAATGAGCCCATTGGAATCACCTTTGATGTGCCAACTCAACGTACGTGGGTGGCTTGTTACGGTGGCTCAATAAAAGTCTTCGATAACAAATAGTTAAGGCGCTGGCTCAACCTCAGAAATCTGCGCTGGCTCAACCTCAGAAATCTCCGTTGGAATGTTCGGTGCCGCGATCCTGCCAAGAATCCGATCAATTGCAGCTCGAGCTTTATCACTAGCTCGAGTACCTCTCTGGATTTCATCGGCAAGTGTTACAAAAACATATTCACGATCAACTGATTCTACAAAGCCTGCCAGGGTCACTGTTCCGTTAAGTGTTCCGGTTTTAGCTCGCACTAAACCAACGGCCGTTGGTGCCGTTGTTAAGAATCTTGACTCCAAGGTGCCTGAAATGCCACCGACTGGAAGAAAATCATAGATGTACTTTAATTTCTCATCCTTGCGGAGTTTAAAAAGAAGCTGCCCGACCATTGAGGCCGTTATCCGATTCTCTTTCGATAATCCACTGGCATCTTTAACCGTTAATTTTGAGGGATCAATCTCTAAATCAGTGAGTACCTGAGCGAAGGTTTGAGCAACACCATCGATGTTAAATTCATACCCGGCAGCGCGAGAGGCGAGCCTGGCTAGCCTCTCGGCCAAGAAATTGTCACTCCACAGCAGAGTGAATTCCAATATTTCAGAGAGCTTTGGCGAAGTATCACTTATGGAAATTTCACCGACGCTGGCTACTCCCTCAGCTCTGCTAACTGCCAACATTGTTGGCTTGAAGCCGCGTTTGGCCCAATAACTCTTAAAATTTGCAACATCCTGTGAAAACAATCCCGAATACAGGACCGTGATCTCCTTAAGTGAGTTTCCATTAGCCTTCTTCAGCATAGCCATGGAGCTATTGGCAAGAAAGGGAAGAGATTCGCGATTCATTTTGCGAGCCACGATGTGACTGGTACTTATCCATGGGTCATAACTTCCCTGGATTACCAGTGTCTGGTTTTCTATTCCGATTGAGATTGTCGTTGAAAAAATCATCTCGGGATCTAAGTGCTTTAATGTTGCCACTCCAGAAAGTAGTTTCATAACCGATGCAGGTTTGCGTTGTGCATACGCTTTTCTCTGATAAACAACCTCTCCTGTATTTCCATCCATGAGAATCATCGCCGGGTTGGAGAGTGCCGGTACTTCCAAGAGCTTGTCAAAGACAGCCGGTATCGCTGAAGCTGAAAGAACCGCACTGCTCGGAACAACATTGAGTACCGAAACAAGCGCAAGCAGTATCAGTAATACTTTATGCCGCATGGCTTAGATCTTTACCAAAGAGATGCAACAAGAATATTTGTTACCGTTAACCCAATGAGGGCTAGCCAGGTGTTTTTAGCGAGAATTGGTTTCTTTACATTGCGATAACCAATAAAGAGAATTGCAAGCAGTATCAGTAGTTTTACCGCAATTTTTGTGTGATTCAAGGTTTCATCTGGATGGACAGTTGTAAACATTCCTACCATCGCAAGACCTGCAATAAGAGCTGTTAAACCTGCGTGAAGGATCCCAGGGTTAAGTTTCCGGGGCTCTTTATTCCACTGATGCAAAAGTAGGGAAAGTATCGCAATAACACTGAGAACATGCAGGATATATAGGACTGTATTGATAGTGGTCATAGAATCAGTTTAGAGTGCATCCATGTCAACGCCAACAACCCCGGGCACAATTGGTCCGGGCGAGTTTTTTCCGGTTGTCGGTGTCGGACCGCACGAACAGCCATGGCCTAAGGGTGATCATTTCGATTCTGAGTTATTGCTTAACGGTGACCGTCGCAATGTTTTGGATCATTATCGATACTGGAGTGTCGAGGCGATTGTCGCCGATTTAAATACTAAACGCCATAAGTTACATATTGCGATCGAAAATTGGCAACATGATTTGAATATCGGTTCAATTGTGCGCACAGCGAATGCATTTAATGTCTCCGGTGTGCATATTGTTGGAAAACGCGACTGGAATAAGCGCGGCGCTATGGTCACTGATAGATATTTAACAGTTCACCACCATCCAACGATTGAAGACTTCGCGAAATGGTGCGGAGAAAATAACCTTCCCATCATTGGAATCGACAATGTTCCTGGTTCAAAGCAGTTGGAGAGTGCGCAATTGCCTGAATATTGCGTACTTTTATTTGGCCAAGAAGGAGCCGGGATGTCTGAAGAAGGTATCGCCGCCTGCAAAGTTCTGTATGAGATTAATCAATATGGCTCTACTAGATCAATGAATGCGTCGGCTGCTGGTGCTATCGCGATGTACCACTGGGCTTTGCAACACTTACCCAGATGATGAAGACTTGGCTGTCTCGGAATCTTCTGCTTTTAACTCTTGTCTCGCTCGCACAAGATGCTGCAAGTGAGTTGTTGTATCCACTTTTGCCGATTTTGTTGACGGGTGTTATTGGAGCAGCGCCTCTGGCTCTTGGGCTTATCGAAGGATGCGCCGAAGCGGCGGCAGGGTTTACAAAATTAATTAGTGGTAAATCAAGTGATCGACTAGGTAGAAAGCCATTCGTTATTTCGGGCTACACATTAGCTGGAATAGGTAAAGCGTTCGTAGTCGTTGCAACAAGCTGGCCGCTGATTTTCTTAGGCCGAGTCACAGATCGAATCGGCAAAGGTCTCCGAAGTGCTCCCAGGGATGCATTGATTTCAGATTCGGTAGATAAAGCCCACTTAGGACGAGCTTTCGGTTTTCATCGGACTGGCGACAATATTGGCGCCGTCATTGGTCCAGCAATCGCACTCATCGGACTGGCAATGCTCGATGGTGATGTCCGCGCCGTAGCGAAGTGGGCATTGATTCCTGCCATTATTTCTGGTCTTTTGACGCTCTTTGTTAAAGAGAGTTTTGTCAAAGTTTCACGGGTTAAAGCAGAAAAAAAGCCTCACCCCCAACTGCCCAAAGCTTTAAAACGTTCAATTGCAGTTCTAGTCTTAATTCAATTGACTAACATTCCCGATTTACTCTTATTGTTACGTTTGCACGACATTGGTTTCTCAACACAAGGAGTTGTTCTTTCGTACATGCTTTTTAGCGGAGTGACGGTTCTCGCAGCATTTCCAGGAGGATATATAGCCGACAAGTTTTCACCAAGAGTTGTCTATGCGGTTGGATTACTTGCTTTCGCAGCAGCTTATGCCACATTGGGATTGACTCAAAACCACTCGCTCGCCTTAATCGCACTAGTTGTTTATGGTTTATTTCCAGCGCTCACCGACGGAGTTGGTAAAGCGTGGATCGCATCGTTGAGTGAAGATAATCATCGCGGCCGTGCGCAAGGCGTATATCAAGCTTCGATGAACTTCGCCGTTCTTGGTGCCGGACTTTGGGGTGGCGCACTATGGAGTAAGGGAGAAATTCAGTGGCCCTTGATAATTGCCGCCGCCGGAGCTCTTATTGGTTCGATAACTCTTGCAGTAAACCATCAACGGCGCGTTCAATCATAAGTAGCGTGGCTTCATAAGATTGAATTGTCTGGTTGTAAGGATCTGGAACTTCAAGCTTCCAAAAATCTGCAGATGCCGGGTCAATTTCCGCGAGCGAAGAATCAAAGCTGCGTAGATAAAATACCTTACTTGCAGATTCATCACTGCTCGCTAGTTTTAATACATCTTTGAAATTGCTTGAATCCATCACGAGAATCAAGTCGAATTCGTGGAAATCACTCGATTGAAACTGACGCGAAGTATGAGAATAGGAATATCCCGCGCTCTCCCACACTCTCTTTGAGGTTGGGTGAGGTCCCTGGCCGACATGCCAAGCTCCAGTGCCAGAACTCTCGACAATTATTTTTGGGCTCTTCCAGTCGGCAGTTCTGTTAGAGAGTACTGCCGCTGCCATTGGTGATCGACAGATATTTCCCATGCAGACCAGACTGATTCGTACCTCTGGCAGGCTTTTTAGGTGAGAAATCAAACCTCTGGTTCGTCCTCTAGCATCTCTTGTACTGACTTCAATCGCCGCTCGATTTCGTCGGCTTCATCAATGCGCCCTTGCATTCGAACAATTTTAGCAATTCTAGATTCCACATCAATGATGAATTCAAAGTCTTTTGGTTCGTCTTCGCTAACAACTGAGAGTACTTGCTCGAGGGTTGCAAGGCCATCGTCAAACTTCTCCAAAAGTATTTGTGCCTTGCCATACTCAAAGAGTGCAAAAGTTTCACGGCGGTGGTCATGTGCCGTTTCAAAAACATCAAGCGCTTTTCGTGCAGTGTGGAGTGCTAGCTCACCATCGTTTAATTCAATCAGACATGACGCAATTTTTTGGTCACAGCGAGCAACGTGAATAACCTCTTTATTGGATTTGAAAAGAATTCTCGCCTCTTTGAAGGACTCAATCGCCTTTTCATAGTTTTTTAATTCACGCTCGGCACAGCCAATTAAATGGAGATCATTTGCAGCGCCAATTTCATTTCCATCTACTAAATGCTCTTGTGCGCACTCACCCATTGTAGAAACAACTTTTTCATATTGTTTTGATGTGTACCACCACTCGCCTAATGTGCATGCAAGTTCTAATGCAATGGGCGATTTATTCTCCCTCAATATTTCAACAGCCTTACTCATCGCAGTTGCCGCTTCATCCATGCGCTTTAACTGATTGAGGTTGTAGCCAATAGCTGAATATGCTTGAGCTAAACCTTCACTTGGCGCACTTGCTCCAAGGGTTGAATAGATATCTCGCGCAGTCTCTGCAAGGGCTAGAGCTTCGTCATACTGTCCGCGTGCATAGATTCTGGCGCTAAGTTCGTAATACGTGCTAGCTCGTTCTTCGCCATCGACTTCAGGAATTCGATCCCAGAGCATCTCCTCCGTGACAATTTCTTCCATGTCATCGTCTTCGCTCACGTAGACCGCCTCTCCCGTGCAGGTTCTTTACGCGACTCTATACGCAAATCCTCAAAACTTGCTTCGAATAGACAGGCGGCTGAAGCGGCCTTACGCTTTCTTCTTGCAAACCATTCGCATCTAGGCTTTTTGGGGAAAGGGGTCATTATGAACGTTGTGGTTAAGCCGGATCAAAGCCTGCGCCAGCGCCTCAGCCCCGATGAATGGCGCCGAATGGCTGCCATGTTTGGCTTCATCCTTTTCCTGCATGTAGCCGGAGCTCTCTTGATGTGGAAGGCGACTGCCGGCAACTACAGACTCAATGATGGTTCGCTCTTTGGTTGGGGTACGGCCGCCCTTGCTTACATATTGGGCATGCGCCATGCATTCGACGCCGATCACATCAGTGCCATTGATAACACAACTAGAAAGCTAATGTCCGAAGGTCAACGTCCATTAGCGGTTGGTTTCTTTTTCTCACTCGGTCACTCTTCAGTAGTTTTCCTACTCACCATATTACTAGGCTTTGGAATTAAGACTCTTGGATCACAGTTAAACGATGATGATTCGGCTCTGCAGCACTATACGGGGCTAATCGGAATTTCAGTCAGCGGCACTTTCTTGATGCTAATCGGAATTTTGAATTTAGTAGTCCTAGTTTCGATAGTTAGAGTCTTTATCCAGATGCGCAAAGGGAGTTATAGCGAAGAAGAGTTAGAGAAGCACCTAGACTCTCGCGGGTTGCTGATGCGCTTCTTCGGGCCAATCGCTCGTCGAATCGATTCTTCATGGAAGATGTATCCACTTGGAATTCTTTTTGGATTGGGTTTTGACACCGCAACAGAAGTAGGACTACTTATATTGGCGGGATCATCAACCATAGCTGGCCTGCCGTGGTGGGCGATGATTTCATTGCCATTCTTCTTTGCTGGCGGAATGAGTCTGCTAGATACAATCGATGGCTCGTTTATGAATTTCGCTTATGGGTGGGCATTTTCAAAACCTGTTCGCAAGGTGTACTACAACATTATTATTACTGGTCTCTCTGTGGCCGTTGCACTTTTTGTTGGTGGACTTCAAATTCTTCAAATTCTTGCCCAACAGTTGAATCTAACTGGCGGTTTTTGGGAGTATGCACTTGCCTTTAATTTAAATAGTGCTGGGTATTTCATTGTTGGGGCATTCGTAGTGGTGTGGGCTATTGCATTGCTGCTTTGGAAATACGGCAAAATTGAAGAGCGTTGGCACGATAAGGCGCATGCGGCGCAATTAGCTCGGGGAGAAAAGAGTGATCATACGGCTGCAGGCATGGACCTTGGGCCGATTAAAGATGGTTTTAAGATCGACTAAAAATCTTTAAACGTTGCTGTCCAATGGCTGCGCCTAATAAAACGATTCCCGCGCCAACAGGTTCGTACCATGTAACTCTTTCACCAAGGAAGATTATTCCTACGATTACAGCCACAACTGGCGTTACATAAGTAACGGTGCTTGCGATTGCACTTCCTGCGGCTTCCATAATTTTAAAGTTCCAAATATAGGCAAAACCACTTCCGAACACGCCGAGAGCGATCATGGCAAATACTGGACCAGGTCGATACTCATCTTTTGCGATTCCATCTACTAAATAAAATGGAAGAAGAGTCAGGGCACCAGCCGAAACTTGGACAGCCGCCAGCGCCTCCGGTTGTAGTTTTCTCGGTAATACAAATTTGCGTGAATAAGGAAATGAAAATCCATAACACGTAACTGCGAGAAGAAGTGCGAGCACTGCACCTATCGGATTATCGCCAAGGCCATTCCACGCGCCTAAGACTGTGAGAACTCCAATGAAGCCAAGAAGAAGGCCTATAACTTGATAGCTTTTAAGCTTCTCTTCACGAAAGACAATCATGATTGCAAGTAAGGTCATCAGCGGAGTTACGGCATTAATAATTCCTGCCAAAATCGATGTAACTTCAGTTTCTGCAACTGCGAAGAGAAATCCGGGAATGACATTGAGTAGAAGTGAAACAATCCAGAGATGAAACCAGATTTTCTTATCTGTCGGAAGTGGGATTTTTTTGTACCGTGCCCAAAAAACTAGGGTCAGCGCGCCCATTGAGACTCGGCCAAAGGCCACTCCGATGGGAGTTAAAAACTCGAGACCTAACTTAATGAAGATAAAGGAACAGCCCCAAACAACGCCTAAGGCGATGTAGAGGCTGATCCAATTAGAGCTAGGTTTATGGGTTACTGAGGGTGAATGCACCAAGCAATGATGACACAACCATCCAGATCCACCACACATTAACAATATCTACATGCCAATGATCTGAAACGTAGAGCCCAAGACGTGAGCGATTCCAGTTTCCAAGTGAGATAAAGGTAGTGAGCGCTATGTGCACAAAGTTCATGATTGTAAAGAGAAAGAAGCAAGATACGTATGCTCCATCAGAAAACGTAAACGGCGCATCTGCAATTGTGTTGAACTGTAATACAAGTGCAACAACCGCTGTCACTAGAGCCACTAGTGAGCCAAGTTTTAGTTGTATCTGGTTCTTGGCACGCACGCCCTGCAGACCATAGAAGTGAGCCAAGAGTCCAAAGGCGAGAACTGCCGTAACGATCCATGCTGGTCCAGCAGAGACTGGCTCGATTGCGCCACGCTCTTCTGTTGCAGCAGGAAGCCACATGTTATTTACATTTTGGCCTCGTAAATAAAAGAACACGAAGACCATGCTTAGTGTAAAAGTTATATCTGCTACCAGAATAAGAATTACACCAAGGCGGTTGCGGCTACCAACTACATCGGGATGTTCGTGGTGTGCATGTGTTTCGACGCTCATGACTGTGCCTTTCCATACCCGTAAGCATCTGAAGTTACTACTGGTAAAACATCGAAATTCTCAAGTGGGATTGGGTTTGCAACGGTCCACTCTAAAGTCTTTGCCTGCCATGGATTCATTGGTGCTTTCACTCCGCTACGTGCAGAAGAGATAACACCGTAGAGCAAGATCAACATGCCAGCCATAATTGTGTAGGCACCCATGGTTGTAATCACGTTTCCAGTATCAAAAGCAGCTGGATAGGCTCCTACGCGACGCGGCTGACCTGCTAGCCCAACGGTAAACATTCCGGCGAATGCGACGTTAAAGCCGATCTGCGTGAGCCAGAAGCTAATCCAGCTGAGTTTTTTATCAAACATACGGCCAGTCATCTTTGGGAACCAATAAACGAGTGCCGCCAGTGCCCCAGTCAAACCTGCACCCATCAATGTGTAATGGAAGTGCGCAGTCACATACATAGAGCCATGAAGGAATGCATCTGCTGGAACATCTGAAAGGTAAATTCCAGTAATTCCACCAATCATGAAGTTCCAGAGAAGTGCGAAAATTGAAAGCGTTGGCATCGTCATCCAAAGGCGTCCTCGCCATAGAGTTCCGATTAACACCAAGAACAACATTCCTGTCGGAATTGAAATTAACTCCGTGGTTAACATAAATGGCGCATTAAGTAGTGGAGCCCAACCAGAAACATACATATGGTGAGCCCATACAAGAACTGAGAGTCCAGATATTCCAGCGATTCCCATAATTGCAACATTAAAACTAAATAGCGGACGGCGAGTAAATACCGGAGCCATCTCCATAAGTGCCGCTAAAGCTGGAATTAAAATCACATAGACCTCAGGGTGACCCATGATCCAAAAGAGATTTTCATATAGCCAGCCACTACCGCCGCCTGCAGTGTTGTAGAAAGAGGTATCGAGTGCGCGGTCAAAAGCCGACAAAACCTGCGATAGAAAAAAGACTGGGAAGACAGGAAGGGCAAGTGCCACTGAGGCCACAGTTCCATAAATGAAAATTGGCGTGCGGTTCCATGTCATGCCCTTAGCGCGCATGCGGACAACAGTTGTTGTGATATTCGCACCGGCCACCATTGTGGAGAGTGCAAAGATACAGATGTACATGATGTAACCATTCATACCAAGTGAGGCCTGTCCCGCAAGCGGGTTATAAGCCGACCAGCCAGTTGATATTCCCCCAAGAAATTGTCCCCAAATAAGTGGAACCGCAGCAGCGACAATCAACCAGAAACTCAAGGCATTTAAGCGAGGAAAGGCCATATCTCGTGCGCCGATCATGATCGGCATAATGAAGTTACCAAATGGCCCGGTAACCATGATGATCGTGGCAACAATCATCAAGATGCCGTGGGTTCCGACAATCGAGTTATATGCCTGAGGATGAATCCAGCCACCCTCGGGTGTTCCTAAGTTCATTCGAATTAACATTGCAAGAACGCCACCGAGCAGGAGAATCAAAATCGTAATAAATAGATATTGAATTCCTACAACTTTATGATCTGTTGTGTAACGCAGGTAGCGCTTTGGTCCCATATCTTTGCCGGCCAGGAACATATTTTCTTCATGTGTTAAATCTTTACCCATGACCCAACGAAATGGCCCAACTAAAGCGCCAATGCCTGTCATGAACCCAACGAACCATGCACACATTGAGAGCAAAGTTATTTTATCTTCACGTGTAAATAAGCGGACTTCTGTGTCTGCTGGCAAAAATGCAAGAGCTAAACGCCAAACTACAATTGCGCTGATAGCACCAAGTGCTAAAGCTGTGAAGACATTGAGTTTTTCAATGATTGATTTGCCTGGTGCTGCAACCGGCTTTGTTAGAACTGTAGTCATTAGGCTCGTGTCTCCATTTCGGCTTGCTTAGCGACCCAAGCGTCGTAATCTGCTTGGCTAACTACGTAAACTTTATTTTGCATGTATGCATGCAATAAACCGCAAAGTTCGGCGCATCGTAAATCAAAGACACCGATCTTGTTCGGAGTGACCGCAGTTTCAGTTGTGTAACCTGGATTTGCATCTACTTTAATTCCCATCTGGACTATCCAGAAAGAGTGCTTCACATCAACACTGGTGACGTGGAAAACTACGGGCTTATTGACGGGTAGATAAAGATCTTCACTTCGAGCACCATTTGGATAGTCAAAGTTCCAAGCCCACTGCTGACCAGTTACTTTCATCTGAATTGCAGTGCTTTCTAGCACGGCCTCTGAATCCTTTTGCAGAACAATCATTCCACCGATTAACGCGAATAGGCAGAGCAGGGCTGAAACTACAATCCATACTGCGTTAGCTCGAGGTGAATTACGTATTTGGTGGTCCGCCTCTTGTGGAGGATTATCACCATAATGTCGCTGTGCGGTAAGTACGGTCACGCACATGGCTGCGACTAGACCGGCCACTGGAGATGCCGCCCACGTAAAGGTTCGGATTAAATCTAAAACTCCTGACATTGTTTCCGAAGCTGGAGCCTCGATGTAATGAGTGTGAAAGAGAGTACCGAAGTAGCCAATTAGTGGCGTCAGAATTACCCATAGGATGAAAGTCTTTTTAACATCGGGCTTCTTCCACCATTGTGGTGACTGTGTTGATTTTGGATCCATTACATCATTCATATTCTTTATCCCTTCACAATAAAGTGGCCGGACATGTAACTCATAGAAGACATCGCATTTCCAAATCGAGCAACTGTGCCATCGCCACATGGGAACTCGCAGTTCCAAATGTATTCGCCCTCATCACCAGTAATAATGGTAAAAGTTGTCATCGTTGGGAATTGAGTAAAGCCACCCTCTTCTTCAGCAGCTGTTACTTCTTCATCGTCTGCTAAAAGGAGTGGAACATTTACAAAGAATGAGGGTTGTGCGCTTGAGTAACCGTGAATTGTGAATGTGTGCCCAACTGCATCGTGGGGGATTTGTGTAATTGTCTTTGCCTCTGTTGCATTTGTATGAGTCTTAGTGTCATAGCGCTCAACAAGAGTTGCTGTTCCATCCACTGTTCCGCGAACCTTGGCAAAGAAATCATTATTTAAAGTCTCACCAGAGTCGTACTGCCAAATAGTTATCGTTACTGCCGAGTGTGCAGGGACCATAAAGTTTGATCCTGTTGTTGATTCAGTCATCGGTTCGCCATAAGGACCGGCAGCACCGAAACTAACCCAGTCTGGATGAGCTCCGCCACCGGCGCCGTGGTGGCCACCAAACGTGCTATTTGGATACGTGTTCATCGCGAGGGTGAAGTGAGGATAGCTCGTGCCATCGGGGGCGGTATAAGTTCCAGCCGCCGTCGCATTAATAACTCCGGAATCATTTTTCGCGGATGCTACATATGTGCCGATTCCGGCAATAGCTCCAGCGCTTACGATCACAGTTGCGAGCGCACCTAAAATTCGCTTATTCATTCAAGCCCCTCCCGAGTGGGAATTCCTTTAACATGCAGAAAACTCACACGAAAGTGTGAGCCCGTTCACAGGAGGGTAGACTA
>CAFBRV010000005.1_pt1 | contig 21577 bp, 15 predicted proteins | sample 7270191 | NCBI WGS metagenome assembly CAFBRV01 (sample SAMEA6814197, study PRJEB35770) | uncultured Actinomycetes bacterium | biome: Freshwater; feature: Freshwater reservoir; material: water | place: Czech Republic | collected 2016-11-09 | depth 30m m
AGAACCGGAGCAGTACCTAGCCGTAAAACGTTAGCCAACACAGAGAGAAGAGGTGAGGACGATGAGCGTTCTCTTCAGCGAACTACTAGTACCAGGCTGGGCAGATGAGAAAATCGGTTTGGATGCCGTAACCGGCACATACAGCGATGGTTCATCATTTAATTTGCCCTGCCACACTGCAGATCCTGAGATGTACTTCTCCGAAGACGAACTAGCTGTTGCAGAAGCTAAGTCGCTCTGTGGTGGATGTTCCGTGCGCACTCAGTGTTTAGAGGGCGCGCTATCTCGCAAGGAGCCAGCCGGTGTATGGGGCGGAGAGCTATTTGAAGATGGTCGTGTTATTGCTCGCAAGCGCAAAGCAGGTCGCCCAACGGCGGTTGAAGTTGCAGCCCGCGAAGTTAATGCACCCATCACAAGTATTACCACTTCGTTAGAGATCTCTTCTCCTGTTTCTAGCCAAGCGATACGTGAAGAGAGTGCGGCTTAATTTCTATATCTTTTTGTAGCCAGTTGGACACTTAGGATTAGCTGAAGTTATTTTCTTCTTTGTTTTTCCTTTCTGGCATGTAATTGATTTGAGAACTACTTTTTTTACAGTCGCGCTAGGAGTAGGTGTCGCGCTAGGAGTAGGTGTCGCACTGGGAGTCGGAGTAGAAGTGGCAAGAGGAGTCGGAGTGGGAGTGGGTGTTTTGCGTATGACTCCTTCAAGTCTTACTTTGATTTCTGGTGCGGAGAAATGGAAATTATCAGCGCGGAAGTGAACAAATCCTCCACTAATGGTCATAACAGCGGTCTCGACGGATGAAGATCCATCGTTGTAAGTAAAAGAAATGGATGCGCGCGATGGAAGAATGTCTGCATTCCAAAGACATTTTGCAAGAGTTTCTTCAATAGAAAGAGAGTAATTTCCCTTAGCCAAAATGCCTTTTGAACTCAAATGAGGTGAAGCTACGTGGTAATTTAAACTCTCATCGGCATCATTCCAATTAGGCGGACCAACGTCAAAAACAGTTGCGTTAGTTGAAACCAAACCTAAAATTCCATTCTGCTTCGGGCACTTTGCAAACTCTCTGAAATATTTTCCCTGGTATGGTCTAATGGTGTCAAAGAACCAAACAATCTGGTCGCCTTGTCCTGAATTAATTAAGTAAGGCTCCCAAAGTGCAAAGTCAGAAACCGGATCTTTATCTTCGCTACTAGTCGACCAGTTCATATTTGGAGTCGTTGGGCCCCAAGCCACTGGATCAGGGATAGTGGCGCATGTCCAAAGCGCTCCTACTCCATTCGGCCAGCATCTCGAAACAAAGGAGTCCCTTAGAACTTTAGGAAAATTTGAAAGTGAGACTTTCGCAGTTGCACCTAATATTTGTGCTGGTTCTCCTTCGATTGTAAGCAATCCATCTGTTGAGAGATCTACAGAGGCGTTGAGAGCACGTGCTTGCAGAAAACTTGTTAATTTGTTTAAGAATTCGCCTAACTGGATGGAAACTCGAAATCTTTGTGAGGGTAATACGGATGATGTTGTTGGCAAAATCCAAACCCTGAGGACATAGTTTGAATAGCCCGCAACTGCGTCAGAATTAAAGAATGTCGAATAAGGTGCAGACTTGCCATTATTCTCTTCATAAAGGCCACTGATTTCAACCGAGACTTGGTAATTTTCTCCATTTTCAAGTGACCAAAAGGAGGGAGTTGTTCCTTTAGGAATGCCTTTGGACAAGTTGGATTCCCACGCACTCCAAAAACAAGAATCTCCGCAACTACCTAATTTTGGCGTAATAGGGGCACCTGGCTGTAAATCTAACCAATTACCGTTGGGTGTTTTGAGAACCTGAACCGCCTTTAGACAAGGTGCTGCTGTCTTTGAATCGCAGATAGGAAGCACTGCATTAAAAGAAAATGCATTAAACCAACTGTTGGGAGATGGTGCACCTAGGCCTTGACGAAAAGACATAGTCATTTCCCCAGTGTCGTTGGCTCTTGCTACTTGAATTCCAAAAACAGTCGAAGTAACTAAAATAAGTAAAGCCAAGAACGAGATTTGAAGTCGTTTCATTCTACCGAGCATCTATGGACAATACTTGAAGGCAACTTTGGGCGCAATAATACTTGACTAGCCCAACGGCGATTGAAGTTAAAGCCCGCGAGGTGAACGCACCTATCTCAAGTATTTCCACGCAACTAGGCATCTCTTCTCCTGTTTCTAGCCAAGCGATGTGCAAGGAGAGTGCCGCGTGTCAATTAATCTAGTTACAGAAAGGTTCAATTTCATTGTCCGTTGCCATTGGGTGAAAGGATCAAAATTGACAAATGACGTAGGCAATTGGAGCCTTGATTGAAATTCTCGTTGCAGCCATCTAACCTTATGTAGGGCAAATGTTTGTTGGAGACCTTGAATCCAATTGCTTCAAATGTGAGTACGAGGATGGAGATACTCTTGAAGTGTAAGCGACTTATTGGATTCTTGTCTGTCCCAATAATAATATTTAGTTTAATCGCCCTCCAACCCGCGGTTGCAATTGAATCTTTAACACGAATTTCTATTGACCCGCTAATTCCTCAGAAGGCACCGCTAGTCAAATGTATTACAGAAAATCAACTTGACTGCATTGAAAGAGTGTTGGTAGAACACCCGTCGAGTTTGGTTGAGGAGGCGCAATATGTTGCAACTCGATTAGTAGATTTTCCGGATGAAAATAATCAAAAGGTCCAATACGGGGATATTCTCTTTGATTTTCATAGTGCAACTTCTAGCGGAACGATAAAACGTCTTAGGATCTCAACTCATGTGATTACGCCCGTTGGAGTTTTTAATGGGAAAAAAGCCGGAGCTTACTGGCTAATACTTCAGCGAGAGTTACTGCCGGGTGAAGTTGGTCAGATTCCAAGTACTTCCATTTGTACACCGACAAATCCAACGCCATGCCTAAGCTATCCAGCCTTGGATAGCCCTGACATATTTCATGTCTATCTTAGAACTAGTTGGCTTAAACCAGTGTCTGCATCAGGGGAGGGCAAGAATTTTAATATTGACTACAGAAATATTAGCGGTGGAATGCAATGGCACTTTAGCGGGCAGGAATTTCTTCAACCGATGTTCAGCGACGTCACTAAACTCCCAGAGTCGGTCAAACCTGGAAATGAAAATATGGTTCCCGATAGATTGAACCCGACACTCTATTTTGCACTTGACCATGGCGGAAAAGATTTGAGCGATTCTTATTGGGACCCAGGTTGTATGTCACATGGATTCACTCGGACAATGTGGAATGCCCCATTGGCCGGTCAACTAGTCTGGGATTACTCAAAATCCTCACTAAATTTCAATATGTACGCACCTCATCTGGACCCATTTGGAAATGTCTACTTGGGGGTTTTCCGTGCAAAATTTCAGAAAGCTTGGCTTGATTGTAGATTTCCAGGAAATACTCTCTCAACTGCGACTAAGTTGACAGTGGAAGTTTTAGATCAAAATGGAACGGCACAAGTTTCAACTTCCTCAATAAGTATGAAGAATGAAATAATAGATATATCGGTCACGGGATTTCACTTTTCTTCACCGGTAATCGTAGTAAAGAGATCAAAAGACTCGGGAACTACCACAGTATCTAAGTCACCGCTGAGTGATGATTGGGAAAATGATGTTTCTATAACAAAAAATTCCCCTCCATTATCCGCGCCAACTCCATTAGCCAAACCAACAAAAACCCCTTCTCCAAATCCAACGGCTGTACAAATAATTGATAAGGTGGCTTCAAAGAAAACTATCCTTTGTTCTAAAGGTAAATTGGTAAAGAAAATCACTTCGCTTTATCCAAAGTGTCCTTCCGGCTATAAAATGAAAGGATAGGGGTGTCCAAATCTTAAAGACAAAATGAAAGCAGCATAAAATAAATGGAGACGGATGGAGGGTAATAGGTGAAAGTGACTAGGAGATCTAATTATTTCAAGTCGTTTTTATTCATTATTCTTGAAATCTGTGTATTAGCGTCAACCGTTTCTATAACTTCTGCCGATGAAATGACCGGCGTTCGTGATTCGTGGATTGATCGGTTTCAAAACCTTAACTCTGGTACAGGGGCGTATATTTTCAGCCAAAGTGATGGAGTCTTCTCTGAAAGTGTATATTCTGATGATTTTAAAAACTATAGAGCCATATTGCCTCCATGTGATTCTGCAATTCAAATCGATTGCATTATTAGTGTTGAGAGTCGTACTCGAGACGAAATACTTTGGCATAAGGGAGTTCTCTCTAAAAAACAATTACCTCTAGGGCTAAATTGCTTGAAAGAGCGGAGTCCTTTGTATGAGTTATATAGTGGCGCATTCAAGGGTGATGAGGTGGCGAATCGGCCGAATGGTGCGGCTGTTTCTCCAACATATGCATTAAGTTCGAACTCTCACTTGGGCGGTTCCGATTATCTAGTTACGGTTGTTTACAACCATCTCGAATCTAATGTTCTTCCCTTAATTGGAGGATTAACCTTTTCAATTAGGCCAATAGTGGTTGGCCTGAATAATAAGAATATTGCTCTGGATGATTGTGATTTTGGAACTTTTGATAGAAATGCCATCGAATATCATTTTCCGAAGGACGTAGAATTTAGGTTGCAAATTAACACACGCACATTTAAACAAAATTTGCACGGATTCTATTCAGGGCCAATTTCCCAGCCAAATTTGAATCTTGAAGGCGATATTTTCCAAATATCTGGTTTTACCCAGAAATCCTTATCTATAGGTGGCGTAATTAGTTGTAGTGAAAATCTCATTGCACTCCAAAGCACGGGGCTTTCATCTCTAGCCAAAAACTGCTCCCAAGTCATTCATAGAATTAATCCTTTGCCCGGTGGACAGGAGATCCAGATTTTCAAAGCCTTAGAAAGTCTGGTTCACCCATTATTTAATGAAGAGAACTGGGGATTCAATTTTCAAACGAAGCCGATTCAGGTAATTGACAGATGTAGGACTATTACTCCAAACTCAGTATTGGGATATGTAGTCTCAAATGCGACAGTTTTTGATGCAGATCCTCCAACTTGGAATCAGAGCAGTGGAACTTTTGATTATACTATCGGAGGGGCACATTTTGATTTAGAGGGAAAATTGAATCAGGGAAGTTATGACTTTACTATTTCTGAAGAAGTTGCCGCCTGCATATGGGGGGTAAATTCGGCAAATGCAAGCGCTGAAATTCAAGTGGTCAATGAAAATGGAACTCCGTCAGTGTCGACAATTTCATTAGTGAGGTCAAATGGCGAAATCTATTTTCATGTTTCTGGTTTCTCCTACTCAATTCATAAAATAAAAATTAAGCTAGTTTCAAAACAAACGTTAAGTACTGATCAAATACCAACAATAACCCCAACACCGCCTGCAACAGATACACCGATAATTAAAAAAGTAGTCCAAAAGAGAACCATTAAATGCTTTAAAGGTAAGATTTTAAAGAAAGTGAGTGCAATAAATCCAAAATGCCCTTCAGGTTATAAATTGAAGGTTTAGGGGTTTCTTTATCTCCAAGGCTCGGTACGCTATCCAAATGGGAGCGTCGAATAAGCAGGTGGAGTTCACGCTCTGGTTACAGGAGCGACAAAGCGCGCTGCTGCGGGCGGCTAGAACTATTTGCTTTGATTCCCAAAATGCCGATGATGTTTTGCAAGAAGCTCTCATGGACGTCTATGAGCGCTGGGAAAAAATTAGTAATCACGAGAATCTAGAGGCCTATGTCGTCCGGGTCATGGTCTCAAAGCACATTGATATGCGGCGCAAATGGGCCAGGAGGCGTGATGAGAAGGAAGTTACATTTGATTTGCCCGAAGCAGTTTTGCAAATCTCCGATCAATCTGATGATGTGGTTCAGCGTTTACTCGTTCAATCAGCTTTGAAGACTCTAACCGGAATGCAGCGTGCAGTCTTGGTGTTGGTATATGAATATGGTCTAGTTCTTCGTGAGGTTGCAGAAGTGCTACAAATCCCAGCAGGAACAGTGGCTTCACATTTGGCTCGAGCGAAAGCGGCGGTAGCCGCCCATATCAATCTGGTACCAGAGTTTGAAAAATCTATTGCAAAGTCAATTGATGGACCAAGAGGAATTACAGAATCTGATAATAATCTCTACTATGGAGAGGTGGTGGAAGATGAGTGAAGTCGAGCCTTTAATTAGGCGTGAGCTTCAATGGATGGCGCAAGGAGTCTTCGAAAATAAAGATCTCGCCGCCATCGTTATTGCCAGGTCACGTCGTCGTCGCGTAAGGCGGGTTTTGGCTTATGCAATTGCCTCATTAGTAATCGCCTTTGTTTCGATTTTGGCGTTTTCGCTTATTAATGGATTATCGAATAATTCTGATAAGGCCATCGTGTCCTCAGGGGATGCTTCCAAAATTTCAGAAAATACCGATCCTCTAAGTGCACAAATTCAAGGTTTAATTTCGGATTACCCATTGACCTGGGAGCAATCTGTTGGAGATTTGAGCGCAATCTCAAAGTCGGCCGGGATTGGTGACTCACTTGGAGGGCTTACTGCCGAAGGACTCAAAGTTTCTTGGAGCAGTTGCCAGGAAGGTGCGTGTCCAACAGAGTGGACACTTTCACTGATAAATAATACGGAGGACATCATTTCAGTTGAACCGTCATTGATGGTCTACGTTGACCACTCACCATTAGTTAGTGCCTCTCGACCAGTCAGTGTGATTCCAGGTGCAAGATCCACACTTGTTTTTACTTTTCCAGAGCTAGAACAAGGGATCGCATTCAGGAAAAGCGCTACCTGGCAATGGAATTGGTTCTTAACGGTAGCCCGTTAAATTACATGAGGAGTTGAGATGAAACCAAAAGTACAAATGAGCAGGGTTTTCGTTGCTCTCGCGTGCTTTTTACCCTCACTAATTGTGATTACACCTTCTGCTCAAGCATCTATCAACTTACCCAAGGGTTCTTGGCAAGTCTGTTCGGAAAGTACGGCTAACCCAAATTACTGTGTGGAGTCAGTTTTACTGATTTCTCAAACAGGTGTTAAAGCCCCGTTAACGTGGAGTACTTCCGGGGCTGGTTTAAAGTCAGCAAACAACCTTGCAGTTGCCGGGAAAGTTTTGCCTGGAAGCTGGAGTACAAGCTCTTGGGGATCCGTTGGTTTGGCAGACTCTGGCTACGGTGGAATCTTTATTGATGTTAAAGCTGCGAACGAATTTGTTCCTTGGGTGTTTGTAGATGTCCAGCCAGCAATTTCTAACGGTGGAAACGTCGCGCTAGCGGCAAATCCAACCTCACCAAATTATCCAATTAGTTTGGCGCAAGAGGTAACTATTTCAATCACACTAAGAGTGGGCGAGATTCAAACTGGTGTTACCTTCGGGGTAGGCGTTGATGTTTCAGTTGATACTAAGCAACAGGCCGCTTTTTCAACGATGACCATAGAAGGCAATCCAGTAATGGTGCCATCGGCAAAAAGCAGTAAAGATTGCGTTGGAAACTTAGGTGTTGCAACCGCTTTGATTAGGCAGTTTCAGAGTGTGATAGTTCCTAAAAATGACCCTCTTGGCTTTGATGTTGCGGGCACATCAGGAAAGCTCTATGTCGGCTCGAACGGTATTTGTAAATTATCAACTCCTATTTGGAAAGCCGAAACCAAACATTTTGTCTACAGTGCCTCTGCTCCAAGACTTGCCCCAGATGGGACGACCGTCAATAAGGGGTTTTATAGGGCGATTATTCCAGTTGCCGATGCCAAAGTTTTGTGGGGCCTTACAAATCCAAATGACGCGGCAAAAGCTTTGGTCGTCTCGCTAATAACATCTGAAGGTGGAACAAAAGTTGCAACAAGTACCATCGCAGTCTTAAACGGAAATATTATTATCGATGTATCGAATTTTGATTTCCCCGATCCAGCTCTAGATATCGCGCTCAATCCGAACTATTCGTCGACTTCGGCCCAAGCTCCAAATTCCCAAGATAACCAGACCCCAGATGCGAGCGCATCCACCCAACCGGTGGTAAATACCCAAAAACCGACCGCCGCTAAGCCAAAAACAATCACAATCATTTGTCTAAAAGGTAAACTCACAAAAAAGTTGACTGGGGTTAAGCCCATATGCCCCAAGGGATATACGCGTAAAAAATAACTGTTTTACTGCATAAAGTGTCTACCCTCTTACGGTGAAGCCCATACATAGTAAAGACTAGGCCCAGGTCAACAGGGGCCAATTGGGGGCGGAAATGAAGAAAATTTTATCAAGCAGCGCAGTGGTCGCAGCAATCATCGCAATGCTTTCGACCACTATCGTGCCATCACAGGCTGCGACATTGCGGGTTCCGAAGCAATCTTTTGTAGCGTGTGCGGTACAGAATGGCATTTACTGCATTGAATCAATCACTGTCACAACAGCCCAAGGCAAGGTTGTTCCAATGCAGTGGGTTCCGTCGGGACAAGCAGTGCCTGCGCAACCTGTTAACAACGGGATTTCATTTGCTCCAGTTGCAAAGGTGATTAAAGGCGTTGTAAAAGAGAATGACTGGTGGACTACTCAGTACATTCGAGATGCCTTGATTTCTGGAACAACAACATATTTCGACATTTCTTCACTAATTAATACGGCCGAATATCCTGAAATCGGCGCACGCTATGACTCGACACTTAAGTCATACGACATCACAAAACCTGTAGATTTCTTTTCAACAACTATAGATTGTTGGGATGCCAAAACAAACAGCTCATCAAAACAATCTGCTAGCACTTGTTACAAGGGCGGAGTCGCAGCAGTAAATGACGGCGAAGTTAAATTCATATTCCAGTACGCCACTGATAAGTTGGCTGCGAGCGCTGCCAAAGATATGCAGACTGCAACATGGATTGACTTGAAGCCACTTGCGACATTGGGTCAGCAGCCAACAATCAATGCTCGTTATGATGCAACTGCAAAGACTTTTAGCAAGATGGAGCCTCTCTATACTCCAATTTGGGTTACTAATAACTCATTAGTAAATGGTTGGGACGTAGCGGGCACTTTGGCAACTTTGCCAACAATTGAGGCAGTACCAACTGCATCACCAGATGCCTCAGCAGGATCTGCCACCACATCAGCAGGATCTGCAACTGCGTCACCTTCAGCTTCTCCATCAGTTGCTGCCGGTAGCGGTGAAGTTGCTGCGGTCACGGATGCATCATCTGCACCAGATGCGCAAGGCGTAGTCCCTGCTGCTCTTGCACCAAATGAAGTAACAGCAGTTCTTCCACCAGTTGAAGCTGGTCGAGCACTAACTGGTCGTTGGACTTCACCTTTGTGGAACACACTCGGGCTTGGATCCATTGGTTATGACGGGCTTTTTGTGGATGCCAAAGCAGCAAACGAGTTTGTTAATCATTTGTTTATTGATGTGGTTCCAACGCTTACCGCGAAAGACAACAAAGTGAATCTTGCGGGTCAGGTAGGAAATAAGGCATTTGCAGTCAGTTTGGATTCCGACATTGTCATCTCTGTCAAAGTTCGAACAGGCGAAATGAAAGTTGGAGTCTCAGTAGCAGTTGGTGTGGATACGCAAATAACTACAACTGCTGGCAAGGACTACACAACTCTTACTGTTGAAGGAACTGCAGTTACCGTTCCTTTAGCAAAAACGGCAGCAGATTGCACAGGTGAAAAAGGTGTGGCTAAAGCAAATGTACGACAATTCCAAACTCTGATAATTGTGCAAAACGACTTATCTGGATTTGGTATTGATGGGACATCTGGAAATATGTACGTCGGTTCCAACGGTGTGTGTTCATTAACAACCCCAACATGGGATCCAACAGAAAAGTCATTTAGTTGGACTACTGCTGCTCCGCACTTCGCACCTGATGGAACAACCGTCAACCTTGGATTCTATAAAGCAGTCATTCCATTCAAAGATGCAGCACTTCTTTGGGGATTGACCAATCCAGCAGATGCCGCAACTTCATTAGTCGTTTCTGTAACAACAGAAGCTGGTGGATCTACCGCGGCTATCAGCACGGTTTCTGCAAAAAATGGAAATATCATTATCGATGTCTCTGGTTTTCAGTACTCGAGACCGAAGTTAAAGATCAAGATGCGAAATGGATATAAGCCATCAGTTAAAACAGTAAAGAATCTACCTGCTCCAAAGTACACAATTACCTGTGCCCTTGGTGCAACAACTAAGAAGATAGTCGGTACTGCTCCAAAGTGTCCAAAGGGATTCAAGAAAGTTGGAGCACGTAGTTAATTAGATCTAGTCAAATCGGACCGACTCTCAAATCTTTGAGGGTCGGTCCGATTTAAAAATGTGGACTAACTAATCATCAGATAGGGAGTGAAAAGATGAGCAAGTTTCGACGCCTCTTAAGCATCACCCTAATTGGTTTTTCTTTTATATTGCCATCTGCTGTGGCGGCAATTGAAAGTGTTGGTGACCCAGGCGAGAGCTGGATTCCACCAAATGATGCCGCTCTTGGGGAGCATATATTTTGGTTTGCGGACAGCACCGGCGAACAATCATCGGACTTGATTATGAATAATTACCAACCGCACCAACTTGAGAGTCCAATTTGCACGTCTGTTACTCAAGATAAGTGTAAAGACGGCTACCAATATCAAGCCATCCTTCCACAGTGTCTGACCAACGAAGATATCAACTGTATTGTTGACTTTGGAATTATAGACGCAAACCAGAATCGAGTAAGTGCTAATTTTCAACGTTATTTTCCGCTGAGGGCTCAAAATCAGTTTATTGGATCGCCGGCCCTTGGAGTGCCCGATGGTGCAGCAGGCAGTCTCTACCACTTACCGCAAGCCCCGTTTGAGGGGGGAAATTCTTATTTTGTTCGCGTCAAAGTTAATGGAAGTGGCGATAGCAGAGGTTCGCAGATTGGTCGCTTTGAAGCTCGAATTTATGCCGCGAATTACAAAGATACAAATCTCGGAAGTCAATCTACGGATACGGGAATGACTTACGCCAAGTTTACTGTGGATGGCATTGATGACTACCGATGGGGGTGGTCAGCGCCAGGATACACGGGGATTGCAGACTGCATTGTAACCTCTGTTAAAGAGAACAAATGCTTACAACGTTATAGTTTTCCGGCAGATACAAAATATTTCTTGCAGATAAGAATGAGCAAAATGCCCTCAGGATGGATGCATGGGCGTCTAACAAACCCGAATATTTCTATTTCATCAGATGGATCTAGGACTATCTTTGCAATAGAAGCCAATCCTATTTCAACACCAATTGTATATAAAATGTACAGCTGGGTAGCGATGCCGCCGTTACTGCAATCTCAGTATGATACGAAAACTGCTTGTTATATAGACGGGCCAGAGTTTAAAGCAAACCCACCTCGTGATTGTTATGGTGGCCGAAGTCTTGGAAATGTTGATCCGCTCAAACGAAATATTATTAATGCTCCCGATTCTTGGTCTGCATCAGGTATGGAACAATTAAAACTAATCCTTCCTTATGTGAACGATCAGGCTACCGCTATGTCTTCGGATTGGTCAGTCCGCACTTTGAGTGGAAATGAGATGAGCGGAGCAAATCAATGCTTTTCAGACGCATCTAGAATAACTGGAATTATTTCAACCAATGCGACACAGTATTCAGCAGGACCACCAACCTTTGATCCAGTTGAACAAACGCTGAACTATCAAGTAGGAGCACCCCACTTCACCAATAAGAAGATCGAATTCTCTGGGTCCTACGATCTAGTCATCCGATCGGATGTTGCGAGATGCATCTATGGTTTTTCGAATGCACCAGTTAAGGCGACGATCTCGATTATTGCACCAGATGGGACCAATAAAGTTGCGACCACATCTCTAATCGAAAAAGACGGTTGGATGTTCTTTTCTGCAAAAGGTTTTACATATTCAAGCCCAACGGTTCAGGTCAAACTCTTTCAAGAGGCTCCTACTTTAACTCCCACGCCGACTCCCACGCCCTCTCCTTCACTAGCGCCATCAGCGACCCCAAGTGCAACACCTACTCCAGATCCAACACCTACCCCGACTCCGATAACTTCGAAGCCCTCTGTCAAGAAATCAACAATTATCTGCGTTAAAGGCAAAACTGTAAAAAAGGTTACATCTGTTAAGCCAATTTGCCCCAAGGGATATACAAAGAAATGAAAAGCTTTTATTCACCTGTTAACCATGTGGATCGGTCAGCAACATGAAAAAAGTCAGCAGGTCCAAGCGACTATTATTGATCTTCTTTTCACTAATGATGCTCAGTACTCTGCCACATGTAACTTCGTCTGCTGAGGGAATTCCGGATGAGCAGTATGTGCTTCCTCTTGCCCCAAACCCAAATGTAGTCGGTCTCTATTTTGTGGATCATGTTAGTCGGGCTCAGTTGGCGCCAGGATTTCTTGGTGCTGATGCATCTCTAAACAGCTTAGATGCTCAAAATTTTCCGACTGCTACACAAGGTTTGTGCGATTCGTCAAATGATGCGTTATGCATAGCTGGTGCTCAAATTGTCTATTATGCCCATTTGCCACGGTGTTTGCACGCTGCAGATGTTGATTGCATAGTAGGCATTTATGCAATAAAACCTAATGGCGTTCGAGTCGAAGGGATCTATATTCATGGAATGCCTGAGAAGCCTTCTAATCAATTTCTTGGAAACCCAGAATTAGGAATTCCGCAATCTGGTGTTGATGGTCTGTGGTCCCTACCCGAAGTTATAAACGGGGCTGGAACTGATACCTATTTAGTGGATGCACAGAAATCTGGTGGGATTATTAAGGAAAGGAATTCGTCCTTATCTCAGCGGATTCCACTCTATTTTTTTGGGGCAGGAATAACTCCTGTTAAATCAATTTCGGGAAATTTTACTCCTGCAATTGTCGCATTAGCCTCGAGCCCGAATGGGACTGTCAGGTGGACGCATTATTCGGCTGCTGGCCAAGGAGTGGAGGTTTGTGCTGGAGTCTCATCCTCTGAGTGCGCTAGAAGAGAAGCTTTTCCGCCTAATGTTGTTTTTGGATTATCACTTCGACTTTCTGGCGGGATTCCGGGTTGGCTTCATGGACGAATCCTAAATCCACTCATAACTCACGAGAGGAATTCATCAAGTACGTTATTTACCGTACAAGCTCTTCCAGTCTCCATTCCAGTTGTCGCTGGTTATGTCGAGAGGTCAACTTTTTTAAAGCTTCCCGAAATTCAATTTATGCAACCCGTGAGAGATTGGTCTGCATACACTCCTGGTCCATCAGCTGCAAATAGCGCAAGTTGGTTGGAGTTGTTGTTACCACATGTAGGAGAAAAGGCCCAAGCAAATCCAACGGCATGGAGATTCGATAGTCTTTCATATTCTAGTTTACTTGGTGCAAATGCATGTATGAACGACCCAAAATCGCTTGTAGGCTTTGTTACGACAAATTCAACCGTATATTCCGCAGGCCCGCCTAGCTTTAATCCCGTAACAGAGTCACTTGATTACACGCTTGTATCTCCGCATTTTACGAGTAAGGGTGAAGTATTTAAAGGTGCATATAATCTTGTAATCCGATCTGATGTTGCGCGGTGCATTTACAATTTTACTGATGCCCCAGTCCAAGCAATTATTTCGGTTACGGATCAGTCGGGACAAAAAACCGTTGCCGTCGAATCTATGAGTGAGCACGATGGTTGGATCTACCTATCTGCCAGCGGTTTTACCTTTTCATCTCCAACAGTGCACGTAAAACTTATCGGAACACCAATACTAAAAGTACCCACTTTGACAACAACACCATCGACCGTGGCAACACCAACCGAACCATCAACTCCTTCTCCAACATCGACAACTTTCGCAAATCCAATTGCTAAGAGATTTACAATCACATGCGTCAAAGGCAAAACTGTAAAAAAGGTTACATCTGTTAAGCCAATTTGCCCCAAGGGATATACAAAGAAATGAAAAGGTTTTATTCATCTACAAACCTCGAGGATCGGTCAGCACCGTGAACCGGGTCGGCAAGTCCAAGCGAGTTATATTGATCTTCCTCTCAATTATGATGCTCGGTACTCTGCCAAATACAACTTCGTCTGCTGATGAAATACCTGACGAGCAGTATGCAATCCCGACAACTCCAGATTCAAAAAAGATCGGAATTCTTTTCTTGAGTTCTCTAATGGCGAATTTAGCAGGCTATCTTTCAGCCGATGCAACTCCACATAATGTGGACGCACAGGGCTATTCGACTACTGCTCAGGCTCTCTGTTCATCAGTAGATGATGCATTTTGCAAAGCTGGAGTTGCAATTTATTATCTTGCACACTTACCGACTTGCCTAAATGAAGCAGATATCGATTGCATTGCTGGCATGTATGCCATAAAGCCGGATGGTACAAAGGTAGATGGAATCTTACTTCGTGGAATCCCAAATAAACCATCAAATCCACACGAGGGAAATCCAATTTTAGGAATTCCTCGCGCTGGGGTTGATGGTCTATGGCAGTTACCTGGGGTAGTAAATGGATCAGGGAGTGATACATATTTAGTAATAGCAAATCAATCTGGAAGCATCTCCAAGGAAAAAGGCGTCACTCTTAATGAAAGAATTCCTTCTGCGACTTTTGGGGCCCAAATAGTTCCAGTCAAAGTGTTGTTAGGAACTTACACGCCTGCCTATGTCGGAGAAATGATTGCGAAAAATGGAACTAAGCGTTTGGCTTGGTATGCACCGACTGGTCTAGGTACTGAGGCTTGCGCGGGAGTTTCAAACACCGAATGTGCTCGGCGAGAGACTTTTCCATTTGAAACTGTATTTGGACTATCACTGCGGCTTTCAGGAGAAGTGAAGGGGTGGCTACACGGGCGAATTCGCGATCCACTCATCGATTACAAAAGCACTTCGACAATCACAAGAATTACCATTCAAGCGTTGCCTGTATCTGTTCCAGTAGTTGCAGGCTGGACAGACAGAGCAAATCTCCCGGCAGTCATTCCAGGCGCATTGGTCGAGCCTGTTCCTGGAACAATGATGACTGGCGGCACGACCGTAGAAAACACCATTGCATTACTGAAGCTTTGGCTGCCTCTTCTTGGTGATAAGGCTCAAGCAAATCCAATGTTGTGGCAGTTTTCTAGTCTTCAATTTTCAAATCTACCCGGCGCGAATTCCTGCATGTTCGATTCAAAATCTCTTGCAGGTTTTGTGTCAACTAACTCAACAATTTATACGGACGGTCCGCCACTCTATAATTCAGAAACCGGATCAATCGATTACAAACTTGCTTCTCCGCACTTTACGAGAAAAGGGGAGGTTTTTAAAGGGGTTTATAACTTAACAATTAGATCTGACGTTGCGAGATGTATCTATAAATTTACTAATGCACCGATAACAGCGACTATTTCAGTTACAGATGAGTCTGGTCAATCATCCGTTGCCGTGGAGTCCATGAGTGAACGCGATGGTTGGATCTACCTATCGGCAAGCGGTTTCACATTTTCCTCCCCAACGGTGCATGTGAAATTGATCGGTACTCCAATATCTGCATCTCCAATTGCGACACCAAGTCCTACACCTTTAGCAACATCTAGTGCTTCTCCTTCACCGGAAGCAACACCAATCGAAACACCTACTCCAACTCCCACGCCATCAGTCAGCTCGACGAAACCCGTTATACGGAAGTCAACAATTATTTGCCTCAAGGGAAGATTGATTAAGAAAATTACGAACATTAATCCGAAATGTCCGAAGGGCTATAAAAATAAATGAAGAAAAATTCGGTTTTACAATCGACTAAGGTTAAATCACTCTCATGAAAAGCGCGGAGAATATAAAACGGCTAGCTATTTTTTTTCTTACGATAATAGTGCTTGCTAGTTTACAAAACTTACCTGTTTCTGCGGATTCGGCACCCGACGAGCAATACATGATTGTTCCTCCTCCGAATACAACGAAAGAAGGTTTGTACTTTATCGATTCTGATTTTACAAACGTGATTAGTTACTTAGTTGGATATTCTGAACCAAATCCACTAAAGGCAACAAAGTTTCTTTGCACTTCATATGACGACTCCCTATGCAAGGCTGCAGCGAGGATAGATTATGTAGTTCATCTCTCTTACTGCAGCAAGTCAACAGATATTGATTGTATTGCTGGGCTATTTGCAATCAAACCCGATGGAACCCGAGTAGAGGGTGTTTTTATCCATGGAATGCCCGATGTGCCGACAAATGAGTTTCAAGGGGAATCCACAGTAGGACTACCAAGTTCGGGTGTAGACGGCCTCTGGCAAATTCCAGGAGTTATTCATGGTGGTGGTAGTGATACGTATGCTGTCGTGAGTCAACTATCCAGTTATGGGCAAACTAAGGTACCTGGCGCAACGTTAACTAACAGGTTTGAGTTAATGGATTTGTCTGCGGGCATATTTCCTGTTCAAGTTCTAAGTGGCACCTTCACTCCGAGAAAAGCTGTAATTCAAGTAAATGCGGACGGAAGTAATAGCGTCGCGATTCCAGGCGGCGTAACTAATAACTTACATACAGGCAAACTCTGTGTCGTGACATCTGTTACTGAATGTGCAGTACGACAAAGATTTCCAATGGACTATACCTTTGGACTCTCCATGAGGATCTCGCAAAAAATCTCAGGCTGGCTGCACGGAAGAATTCAGGAACCAGTTATTTCCTTCGCAGGCAATGAATTTGGAACCAATTTAACGATTCAAGCTCGACCAGTTACAGTCCCAATCGTTTTGGCGTGGGCAGATCGAATTGATCAACCGCAAGTCATGCAATCATGGTCGAGTCAAGCACATCCAGGAAGAGTATGGACCGCCGAAGCATCAGGCGCGACCTCTATTAGTCTGTTGCAGGCCTTGTTGCCATTTGCAAATGATTCTTCAGTAGCCGAGCCAAGTGCATGGATTTTTCGTACTTTGAGAAATGGGGAGTTATCAGGTTCTCCAAGTTGCATTCTCAACTCAAAAACTCTTGCCGGGTTTGTATCCACTAATTCCACCGTGTACTCCGCGGGTCCGCCTACCTTTAATCCTGTCACTGAGTCACTAGATTACAAGCTTGTCGCGCCGCACCTTACAAGCAAAGGTGAAGTTTTTAAAGGTGTGTACACCCTTGGCATTCGCTCAGATGTCGCACGTTGCATTTATAAATTTACCAATGCACCAATTAAGGCGACTATTTCAGTTACGGATGAGGCTGGTCAATCATCCGTTGCCGTGGAGTCCATGAGTGAGCACGATGGTTGGATTTATCTGTCGGCCAGCGGTTTTACATTTTCTTCCCCAACAGTCCACGTCAAACTCATCGGCACCCCGATTCCAGAGGTTTCTACAGCACCAGTGGTAACTCCAACACCTACTCCAACACCAACACCAACCGCATCATCAACCCCCTCTCTAACACCAACAACTATCGAAAAACCAATCGTGAAAAAAACTACAATCACTTGTATTAAAGGGAAAACAGTCAAAAAAGTTACTGCAAATAGTCCAAAATGTCCGAAGGGCTATAAGAAGAAATGAAAAGGTTGTTGACCGTTTGCATATCTTTGGCGACATCTCTGGTTTTGATTATGCCGAGTGCAGCAGATACCGTCGGATATGTAGGTGCAATTGCCTGGACACCGAGCGATAAAATAGGTTCAACTGCCCCTCAAGTCCGTTTTTATGATTATTTGAGCCTTCATCCATGGGATAGCAGTAATTCGTATGTCTCTCAAACAAACCCTGCGCAATGGCTAGCACAAATGCCTTTGTGCGCTGAAGTTCAAGATATGGCACCGTGTATAACTTCGTTAATGGGCAAGCTAAACACTTCCTCGGCTTGGCAATCATTTGTTCCAGGAATATCACTTTCTAAACGTCCATTCACAAATGGAATAGATAACTCAGGTTCTATCTATGGCAGTTTCAAGGCTGACAAGTCTTTAAATAGACCAATAGGCGCGTTGGCACGTATATGGACATCGCCGTCAGACATTTCTACTTTGGGGGGAAGGTCCTACTTATTGGTATCTACATTAAACAGCAGCAATTTGAATTTATCGTTAACTCCGGTAAAAATAGATACCGATATCTTCACTATGCCAGTGTCGGAACCTTATGGTCAGACTAATTGTCCGTGGAGCTACAAAGAAGTTGATTGCATTCAAATATTTAATTTTCCTGCGAATGCAAAATTTAGAGTTGATCTACATTTAGGCGATTGGTTAACCCGACTTGTTCCTTGGTACCATGGCCGGCTATCCAATCCGAATTTGAGTGTCACGGGATTTGGAATCGGTGCACATCTTGTAGTCGAGGGTTACCCAATGCAAAGCTTGGTTGCGCATGCGCCGATGACTGTAGAAAGAATCTTGTCAACCTTCCCGGGTTTAAATAGGTCGACATTTGACAATCCACCAATCTATAAACCAGTTCTCGCCCTAAATGGCGGAGATTCAATCAAGAGTTATCAATTGATATTGAAGGATATTTCACCGGTTGCAATGGGGCAGATAGATTCATGGAGATTGACAAGTATCTATCCTTCGCAGGCTAGCGAATCAAATGCATGTCTCTCAAATAAGAATTTGGGTATCGGTGGAATCGTTGTCACTAATGCCACTTCATATGATCCAGACCCGCCGGCTTGGAATCCACTAAGTGAAAGCCTAGACTTTTCGGTTGCAGCCCCACATTTTTCATTCCCCAACATCGTATTTGCAGGTGAATATAGGGTGATCATCAAAACCAGTATTGCAAACTGCCTTTGGGGAGCAGATGCGAATCAAGCACGCGCCGTAATAACAATTCTAGACGAGAATGGAACTTCACAGATTACGGCGACTGCTACCACAATTGCAGATGGAAATGTTTATATATCGATTATGGGTTTCCACTATTCTGGAGCAAGGATTTCGGTGAAACTTGAAAAATTAGTCACCCCAACACCGACACCAACCGCAACTCCCACACCGACACCAACCGCAACTCCCACACCGACACCAACCGCAACTCCCACACCGACACCAACCGAAACCCCAACTTCAACTGCATCATCCACTCCCTCCCCAACGTCAACAACTATCGCAGAACCAATCGTTAAGAAATCAACAATCATATGCATAAAAGGTAAATCGATTAAAAGAGTTACTGCCGTTAGGCCGAAATGCCCGAAGGCCTATAGGAAGAAATGAAGAAGTTCTTCTTGCTTTCTATCACTCTTATATTGACTGGGCTTTTAGTAACTCCCACTGCAGCAGATTCAGTAATTACAGACTTAACCTGGCCGGAAATGCCAGGCGGTTCAAGTACTGGGTTGTCTGTCGTTGAATCGATTGACGGCGGAGCACAAAGATATTCCCACCTTTATGTTTGGGATGGTGTTAAAGAGATCCCATGTGATGGATTCAAAGATGCTCTTTGCATGGTTCACGATGAGGCAAAATGGGGGTTAGTACGTGTTCTTCCAGTTTGCTTGGAAACAAACTCGCAAGATGAATGTATAGAAGGGCTCTCCGTGACCTCTGGTGGGGTTACTAAAGAGTCAACATTGATTAAGTCCGTTCCCGGTCCTTCTTGGGCGGCAGATGACTTAAATGGTCTAATTTCCGGTGGCACTGAAAGTCTTTGGAGTAATCCATTTTCAAGCGATTCAAACGTTGGCTTTCAAATAAACAGTCGTTCCTACTATTCGAATCAGACGAAAAAATTGGATAGACAACTGTGGAAGATGACGTCATTTACCACCGTAGTTAACCCCTATCGGAGCGAAGTTGGCGCTTTTTTGCCAGTACAAATCATGAAGAAAAGTGCGATTCCGGGTGGTAATTACTCTGGAGAATTTATAGGGGATTGGGCGTGGATCAGCCCTCCAAGTAAATGTCTTTGGGTCGACGCCGGTTCTTGCGGTATCCGAACTGGTTTCGGTGATGTAACGAGTATTTCTTTACGAATTCACTTATCAAATGATCAGACAGGGTGGTTGGCTGGGCGACTTGTTGATCCTACGATTACAGTGGTCCCGTTAAATGCGAAAGAGAATCTCCTTACGATCTCTGCCGCTCCGGCAGAGACAGCTTATGTGCAGGCTTGGACTGAGAGCCCGACGCTACCAATGATTAGTTTTGCTAGTGCGCACCAAGGAGGAGAGTTCACGAGTTGGAAATTCGACGTCGTGAGTGAATTCTTAAATACATACCGTGAGTTCTTAAAGGATAAAGTAAGTAAAATTATTCCTACATGGTCTGTCACAAATGGCTTTGGAGCTACTAGTAATAGCTGTTTGAAGAGCACTGAGAATTTCATTGGGTTAGTGACCACAAATGCAACTACATTCCAATCAGTTGCACCAATTTTCTCCGACGGCACACTGAACTACTCCGTTGCCTCTTTGCATTTCAAGCCAGACGGATCACTCAATAAAGGAACTTACGACTTGCTGTTAAATTCAAAGGCGGCCCGCTGCCTTTATAATTTCACTGATGCCCCAATTCAGGCGAGTGTAAGTATTACTTCAAACAATGGAGAGCAGGAGATAGCGACAACAGTAATCAGCGAAAAAAATGGGTGGTTACACTTGTCTGCCAAAGGATTTTCATATTCAAACCCGACTTTAAAAGTGAAACTTTCACAAGCTAAAGCAATTGCAACACCAAATCCAACTCAGGCCGTCACAGCTGTTCCAAATGTCTCGATTACTCCAGAACCAGTCGTCACTCCAAAACCTGTCAGTTCCCAATCTTCATCAGCAATATCCTCAGCAAGTTCATCCATAAAAAAAGTAACGATCACTTGCGTTAAGGGCTCTTTAGTTAAAAAAATCACGTCTTTAAAGCCAAAGTGCCCAAAAGGCTACAAGAAGAAGTCAAATTAAATAGACAATAACTAATGTAGAGGTAGCACCATGTGATGTGGTGCAGATTACCGCTTCTAACTAACTTTACGAACTCTTAACTTCTAGGCTTTACCTATGAAAGCGCGTTTGGCAGGAGTATTGGCGATTGTGTTATTGGCATCGTTTAATTTTCCAGCCGCTGATGCTGCAGTGAAACCCGGACTTGCATGTAAGAAAGTTGGCAGCGTTGCGATAGTCGGTGCCTACAAATACACCTGCATCAAGTCAGGCAAAAAAATCGTATGGAACAAAGGCGTAAAAATCCCCGCTGCTAAACCCGCGCCTGCCGTCACTTCTTCAGCAACACCGACCCCAACACCGACCCCAACTTCAACACCGACCCCAACTCCAACTCCAATATCAACACCGACCCCAACTTCAACACCGACCCCAACCCCAACCCCAACATCAAGTGGCCTAAAAACATTTACCCGAACTGAAGTGGCGTTGCATAATGAGGAGAATGATTGTTGGACATATGTGGATGGAAAAGTTTACAACCTGACCAAATGGCTACCAGAGCATCCGGGTGGGGCATTCCTAGTTTTGGTGATGTGTGGCGTGGATGGTGCGGCTGCCTTTAGAGATCACCATAAATCAGATCAAGATAACGCTTTAACAACTTACTACATCGGAGATCTTCGTTAATACTGCGCAAAGTTTGGATTATCACCAACGTTTTGTAGCAACGAAAAGCAGCTCGCTTATCCCGCGAAGAGATTTAGGTTAGTAAGAGATGGCC
>CAFBRV010000006.1_pt1 | contig 20893 bp, 16 predicted proteins | sample 7270191 | NCBI WGS metagenome assembly CAFBRV01 (sample SAMEA6814197, study PRJEB35770) | uncultured Actinomycetes bacterium | biome: Freshwater; feature: Freshwater reservoir; material: water | place: Czech Republic | collected 2016-11-09 | depth 30m m
CCGTTCGCCCACAGGGATCGGCAGTTTCTTATATGGCCTGGCTTTGGACCGTTGAAGGAAGTGTTATGTCCTTAGGCGCTGCCGTTGGAGGCATTCTCTCTGAGAGAATTTCACCGCAGTTTTGCTTAGCCTTAACGGCCGTCTCAATTGGACTCGGAAACATTGTCCTCACTATTGGAAAGAAACGGCTGAGTGCAGCCAATCGAATCCCAACAGATGAAGAAGACATTAATGCAATGGAAAGCAACTCACCTACAACTAGTTAGTGCGCAGCCTCATGCCATGTCAGACCCAAACCTGCACTGACGTTGAGAGGAGCACGCAACGGATAGGCCGCGCCCATCTCGAGCTTGACTAACGTAGTTATTTCTTCTTCTTCACCTTTTACTACTTCAATAATCAACTCATCGTGAATCTGTAACAGCAGACGTGATTTCAAAGATTGGCCGTCAATCGCCGCCTGCACTTTGAGCATCGCTAACTTAATAATGTCAGCGGCTGATCCCTGAATGGGAGCGTTAAGGGCCATTCGCTCTGCTACTTCGCGTCGCTGACGATTATCACTCATTAAATCTGGAAGATAGCGACGGCGGCCCATAATCGTTTCTGTGTATCCAACTTTGCGCGCATCTTCAACCACTGTTTTTAAGTAATCTCGGATGCCACCAAAGCGCTGGAAGTAAGTATCCATTAATGCTTGTGCCTCGCCCGGAGTGATATCTAACTGCGCAGATAAGCCATAAGAAGAGAGTCCATATGCAAGTCCATATGACATTGCCTTAATTTGCCGGCGCATCTCTGGATCAACATCATTTGCCTTAACTCCGAAGATAACTGCGGCAATGGTGGCATGTAAATCCTCACCTGATTCAAAGGCGGCTAGCAGTTTAGAGTCATTAGACAGATGGGCCATTATGCGCATTTCGATCTGACTGTAATCTGCTGTTAATAGCCCCACATATCCCGTGCCAGCGACAAAGGCATTTCTAATCGTGCGTCCCTCTTCTGTGCGCACCGGAATATTTTGTAAGTTCGGGCCAATCGATGAGAGGCGGCCCGTTGATGTAACGGTCTGTCCAAAATGTGTATGTATGCGGCCATCTGGTGCAATTTCGGCGATTAGTCCTTCAATCGTCGTTGAAAGTTTTTTTGTCTCACGAATTCGTAAAAGATGAGTAAGTATTGGATGCCCAGTTTTCTGATGCAGCCAGTCAAGGCTGTCGGCATCAGTTGTAAAGCCCGTTTTGATTTTCTTAGTTTTCGGAAGTGACAACTCATCGAAAAGTACAACCTGGAGTTGCTTAGGTGAGGCAACATTAAATTCGTGGCCCGCAGATTGATGAGCTAATTTAGTTTCGCGTACTACTTCGCCATCGAAGAAACCATGAAGCTTCTCGAGCTCTTTGCGATCTACGGCAATTCCTATGCTTTCCATTCTGGCCAATAGTGCAGCAATTGGAAGTTCCATAGTGAGGAAGAGCTCGATTAAGCCGCGCTCGTTTAACTCCCGGGTTAATGAACCACGAAGTGAAAATAGGGCTCTGGCTGAAGTCAATAGCTCCTGTTCTGGAGTTGTTTTATTTATTGCCGAACCATCGCCCCAGCGCTCCTGTAAATCACTGAGCTCTTGGGCGCGAACTCCAGGATTAACCAAATAAGCTGCGATTGCCGTATCGAATTCAACCCCAGTTAAACCGTTGCTACGTGCCAAAGTTTTAGCATCATGCGCGATCTTCTTAATCTCAGGGTTAATAGCCCAATCCCCCATTGTCGAGGAGTGAACGAGAAAGACTTCATCTGGTGAAAGTGCAACTGCGTAGCGATGCAGTTTTTCATCAACAAGTAGATAGGTCAGTGCGATAGCTCCGGTGTGTGCTGCAATCTTTGCGTCGGCCTCTTTAGGAGTCAAAACTCCCTCGCTCATTTCATCGGCAAATAGAAGTAACTCAGGCTCATCACTCTTGGGCGCACTCCCCTTTATCGCTATTGGTTTTATGCGATCCTTAAGAGTTTTGAACTCTAAAACATCAAACAGTGGATTTGTATGGTTTTCATCGACTCCGACCCATGCCAAATTATCAATTGTGAAATCTATCGGTACGTCTGCTACCAACTTGGTTAACTCACTATTTAGAATCACGTTGTCAATTGAATCTCTTAACGATTGACCCGCCTTGCCAGGTAATTTGTCGGCATTAGATATGAGCTCCTTGAGTGAGCCGTATTCAATAATCCACTTTGAAGCAGTCTTTTCTCCGACCCCAGGAACGGAAGGCAAATTATCACTTGGATCTCCACGAAGGGCAGCAAAGTCTGGATACTGAGCCGGTGACATCCCATATTTTTCCTGCACCGCTTCAGGGGTCATGCGTGCTAAATCGCTGACTCCACGCTTTGGGTAGAGCACTGTAGTTTTTTCATTAACTAGTTGAAAAGAGTCGCGATCGCCAGTACAAATAAAGGTTTCAAAACCTTCGCGCTCTGCACGCTTAGCAATCGTTGCCAAGATGTCATCGGCCTCGAATCCATCAATCTCAAAACTAGAAATACCAAATGCACTCACGAGCTCGTGAAGATAGGTCATTTGCGAACGAAATTCATCGGGCGTCTTGGCTCGATTTGCTTTGTAATCGGGAAAGATTTCCGACCGAAAAGTCTTTCGAGAGATGTCAAAAGCAACGGCAACGTGTGTCGGTTTTTCAGTAGACAGCAGAGAAAGCAGCATCGTCGCAAACCCATATATGGCATTGGTGTGCTGGCCCGTGGCTGTTGTGAAATTCTCTGCAGGGAGCGCGAAAAAAGCACGGTACGCCATTGAATGCCCATCAATTAGTAATAGGCGTTTGCTCATGTGCTCATTGTAGGTTGCGCGGTAGAGTACGCAGCATGGACAATGAAGAGTTGCTTAGGATTTATCACGATCGAGGAGAAGGCGCCTTGGATAAGAAAATGGGAATTAAAATCATCCTCGCCGAACCAGGTCGAATGATTGGGACGATGCCCGTTGAGGGCAATACGCAACCTATGGGAATCTTGCACGGAGGAGCGAGCGTTGTTTTAGCTGAAACTTTGGGATCTTTCGGAACGTGGATACACGCTGGTGCAGATCGAAAAGTTGTTGGTATAGAGATAAATGCAACGCATCACAAAGCTGCAACTTCAGGACTCATTACTGGCACGGCTACTGCAATCTCGCTGGGAAAAACACTGTGTAGCTGGGACATTGTTCTCACGAACGAGCAGGGAGAAAGAACCTGTACTGCACGTTTGACTTGCTTAATTTTGGCCGAGCGATAAAAACTTTAGCTGTGAGCTCCAGTACCTAGATAAGCCTCACGCACCGCTGGATCATTGAGAAGATCGGCCGCTGCAGCCTCTTTTACAACATTGCCGGTTTCAAGAATGTAGGCACGATGTGCGCGTTGCAAAGCCTGCTGTGCATTTTGCTCAACGAGCAAAATAGTAACGCCAGTCTTGTTGATCTCGGTAATAATACGAAAGATATTGGCAATCATTTGAGGTGCAAGTCCCATTGATGGTTCATCGAGGAGCAGCACCTTTGGACGTGCCATAAGAGCGCGACCGATAGCTAACATCTGCTGCTCTCCCCCAGATAAAGTTCCACCAGCCTGCGCCGTGCGCTCCTTCAAACGTGGAAAGAGGGCATAAATTTTATCGAGATCTTCATTCATCTCATGACGACGATTTTTGCGGTGAAACTTACCCATCTCAAGGTTTTCTAAAACAGTCATACCTGGGAAGATTCCGCGACCTTCTGGGGCCTGTGAGATTCCAAGATCAACTCGCTCGTGCGCTGGAACCTTAGAGATGTCTTGACCGTCAAACAAGATTGCGCCACTTGATACTTTACGAAGACCAGAAATCGTCTTAAGCGTGGTTGTTTTTCCAGCACCATTAGCACCGATCAAAGTAACAATCTCGCCTTGATTAACTACAACTGAAATTCCCTTAATAGCCTCAATTTTGCCATAATGAACGTGGAGATCTTTAATTTCAAGACGCATCAGCAGGTACTCCTAAATAGGCCTCGATAACCTTCGGGTCATTTTGAACTTTACTTGGCAGATCATCTGCGATTTTAATTCCGAAATCTAGAACAGCGACTCGATCTGAAATTCCCATAATCAGCGACATATCGTGTTCGATCAGAAGAACTGTGTACCCGGCATCTCGAATCTTCTTAATTAATAACGCTAGTTCAACTTTTTCAGAAGGATTAAAACCAGCTGCCGGCTCATCTAGAAGCAAAAGCTTTGGAGATGTTCCCATTGCGCGTGCGATCTCTAAACGACGCTGAACACCATAAGGCAAGTTCTTTGCCAATCTATCTGAGTACTCATCGATGCCAATGAACTTCAAGATCTCGTGCGCGCGAACACGATTCTCTCTTTCTTCACGGCGAGCACGAGGAAGACCAAAGAGTGCGCTCACGAGCCCACTCTTCTTATGAACATCAGTTGCGGTGATGACATTTTCAAGAGTTGTCATATCTCCCCACAGACGAATATTCTGAAAAGTACGAGCGATTCCTAATTTTGTGATTTGAAAACGCTTCTGATTCTTAAGTGCAATACCGTCAAATGTAATAGTGCCGCTCGTTGGCTTGTACACGCCGGTGATGACATTGAAAACCGTTGTTTTACCAGCACCATTTGGGCCGATGAGGGCAAGAATTTCACCTTTTTTAACTTCAAGGTTCACTTCACCAAGGGCAGTTACGCCACCGAATTTCATGGTTAAGTTTTGAATTGAAAGAAGAACCTCAGACATTTAAGCGCTCACCTCACTCTTAACTATTGCCTTCTCGCGTTTTTTACGTGGCAAGAGACCATCTGGCCTAAAGTTCATGACGACGACGAGAACTGTTCCGAAAACCAATAAACGTGCATCCGATATAAAACGGATTCGATCTGGCAAGTAACCCAATATCGTCGCTCCGACTACTACTCCCCAGATATTTCCAATTCCGCCAAAGACAACACACGAGAGAATCAAGATGGAAACATTGAGAGTAAACATCTCTGGTGCGATAAATAGATTTTTAGAGGCGTACAAGACACCCGCTGCGCCACCGACTGCAGCACCCAATGTAAATGACCAAATCTTGTATTTGAGAGTTGGTACACCCATGAGTTCAGCTGCATCTTCGTCCTGGCGAATAGCCTCCCATGCACGACCCGGCCGTCGAACGCTTAATCGACGAATCATCCAAATCGTTAGCAAGATCATTACTACAACGACCCAGAAGAAAACCTTCTGATCATCTAACTTAAATTTCAGAGGGCCGATATCTGGTGGCATAGGAATATTTGCTATTCCATTTGGACCCTTGGTCCATGATGAGTTCAGGGCAATGAGGCGAACGATTTCACCAAAACCCAAAGTAACAATCGCTAAATAGTCACCACGTAGGCGAAGCGTAGGAAGTCCAAGCAGTACTCCTGCCAGCATTGCAAAACCAATTCCAAAGGGCATGATCTCCCAGGTATTTAAACCAGTATGAGTGCCCATAAGCGCCATCGTGTATGCCCCAATTGCAAAGAAGGCTACATAACCTAAATCCAGCATTCCTGATTTTCCTACTACGATATTGAGACCAAGTGCCATTAAAACAAAGACGCCTACGGGATACACCAGAACCGCGTCATATGCTGCAATGGGAGTTGCTAAGAAGCTAGCGCCAGCAAAAGGCAAAAGGCCAACTAAGAAAATTGTACCGAGCGCTATCGCAGTTCGTTGAAGACGATTTGAACGCTCCCACACACCAGCGCCAAAATCGCGAAGATTAAAGAAATTACGTATTTTCATATTCTTATGCCCTCGTCTGCTGGACGGCTTCACCAAATAATCCATTTGGCTTAAAGAGAAGAACTAATACAAGTACTACGAAAACAGTCACTGCCTTCCATTGAGTACCAAGGACGGCCGAAGCGTAAACTTCAAGAAGACCTAAGCTTAATCCACCAAAAAAAGCGCCTCTAATATTTCCAATTCCACCGAGAACTGCCGCTGTAAAGGCTGCCATTCCCATCGTAAATCCAATATTGAACTTGGTGTATTCAAAAACAGTAATGTAGAAGAAGCCAGCGGCCCCAGTTGCAAGCCCACCAACTAAGAAAGTCGTAGTAATGACACGATTTAAATTCACGCCCATCAACTTCGCAGCATCTTCATTTTGCGACACGGCTCGGATGGCTTTACCCATGCGGGACAATTTAATAAAACGTTCAAGAATGAAGAAGATAATTGCCGCAGCAATAATTGTAATAACCGTATCCAGGCGAATATTTGCGCCCCATACTTCAGTCAAAATAATCTTCTCTAAAACTCGAGGAGAACCCACCGGACGTGAACTTGTTAACAAACGCATGACCTCTTGTAGGGCAATCGAGATTCCAATTGCAGAGATCAAAGTTGCAAGGCGGTTAGTGCCTTTCATTCGCAAACGACGGTAAGCGACGTACTCAACAAAAACCGCGGTAAGCGCGGCGACAAACATAGACATGAGCAACGCTGTTATCAGAACGAGGGCGAGTTTCCACCCTGTAGCAGGCTCTGAGGTTTGGGTGTAGTGGAAAATGTCGCGATTAGTAATGACTGTTCCGAAAGTACCCCACATAAAGATTTCAGAGTTCGCAAAGTTAATCATTCGCAAAACTCCGTAAACCATTGTGTAGCCGAGCGATATAAGAACATAGATAAAACCGAGGGCAACTCCGGCGATCGTTAGTGACCAAAACTGGTCGATCAAAACTACAAACATCGCACTCCTCTGACTATCAAATGATTAGGTTTAAGCCGTGAAACTCTACGTAAGTAGTGGGTGTTTCAGGGTCTCACTAAGAGACTCCCCGAAACACCCACCCACTCATAAGCGTTGTATCTAAGTAGCTATGAAATAACTACTTAACTATGCCTGTATTGACTAGAACTCCGGCTGTTGAGGTAAATCCAGCGAATAGTCCGTAAGAAATGTCGCCATTCTTATCGAACTTAATTGTGTTTCCGCTGACGCTCTTACCTGAGTAAGCCTTGACGTACTTAAGCATCTTGGCACGAGTAGTGTTACCAGCCTTGATACCTGCAAGCAAGATATTTGCAGCATCAAAAGACTCAACTGAGTAAACTCCTGAAGAGACACCCATCTGCTTCTTGAAATCTGCTTCTAGCTTTGTGCTGATACCAGCTAATCCACCTACACCAGTAATACGTGAACCTTCAGCTGCAGCTCCTGCAAGCTTTGGGAACTCCTGGTTGAAGACTCCGTCGCCACCAGCAAATACTGCCTTTGAACCTGAGTCACGAAGCTGCTTTACGAAAATTGCAGCTGCAGAGTAGTAACCTGTGTAGATAACTACATTTGCACCTGAAGATGCGATCTTTGCAATTGTTGGGCTGTAATCAGTTGCTGTGTTAGGAACTGAGTCTCCACCAACAACTGATGCTCCGGCAACCTTCTTCAAACCAGCTTCTACGTAGCCACGAAGTGGTACGGCGTATGCTGATTGATCATCGAAAACAAATACCTTTGCAGCTGCAATTCCCTTAGTTGCATACTTTGCCAACGCTGGACCTTGTAGATCATCTTTACCTACGACGCGGTGGAAAACTGGTCCGCCAAAGTCTGGTGAAGCTGGATCAGTAAGTGACACACGTGTTGCAGATGGAGAGATAAGAACTAGTCCACCAGCCTTGTAGTAAGGAAGGGATGCGATTGTTGCACCTGAGTAAGCAGGTCCAACTACGCCAAGTACGTTCTTGTTTGAGCCAATTCCTGGAGCAACTGTTGATGCAACAGCTGGATCTCCCTGGTCATCAACTGAAACTACTTTGACGTTGAACTTACCCTTGCTTGCTGCGTTGAAAAGCTTCACTGCATACTTGACTGCATTCTGCTCATCGATACCAGTTGATGCTTCTCCACCTGAAAGTGGACCTTGGTATGCAATGTAGAGAACCTTTGCAGCTGCCTGCGCGTTGGTTGCTGCTGAAACTCCGAAAATAAGAGCTGCTGCAGATACAACGGCAAGTGAGCGCTGAATCTTGATGTTCATGTATTGCCTTTCCTGTTCATGTTGTCCCGGGACAGGGAGGTGTCGAGGGTAGTGCTAAGTACCAGCACTAGACAAGGCGAAAGCGAGCATAAAGTGTTTCAATTTCGTTATAAAGAGGCGGTTATTTGCACAAACTGACGTGGTTATTGGTGAGGAACCGCATCGGGGTTGATGACAGCTTCGGCCACGGCCTTCATGCTCATTCGACGATCCATAGCCGCCCGCTGAATCCACGAGAAGGCCTCGGGCTCGGGAAGATTCAACGCCTTCATTAGAATCCCTTTGGCCCGATCGATTAACTTGCGCGTCTCCAGACGATCATGCAAATCGGCAACCTCGGCAGCTAAAGCGCTCATCTGCAGATGCCTACTTATTGCAATCTCTATGGCTGGGATTAAGTCGCCAATCGTGAAGGGTTTAACGACGTATGCCATAACTCCGGCATCTCGTGCGCGATCAATAAGCTCCTTTTGCGAAAAGGCGGTAAGCATCAAGACCGGAGCTATCTCAATTATTTTTTCAGCCGCGGATATGCCATCTAAAACCGGCATTTTGACATCTAAAATAGCTAGATCTGGTTTATGGAGAAGCGCTAAATCTATAGCCTCTTGCCCATTGGTCGCCTCGGCCACGACTTCATAACCGGCGCCCTGGAGCATCTCAACTAAATCCATGCGGATTAGGGCTTCATCTTCGGCAACGAGAATACGAACGCTCATGTCCCATTCTCCCCTTCAGGATGTCAATGCAGTGTGCGTGCCTCGAGTCGGATTCGAACCGACACTATGCAGTGTTTGAGACTGCCCTCTCTACCGTTGGAGTACCGAGGCGCTACTGGTCAATCTTAGCGGTAGGCCGGTGCTGCGCCACCAACGGCATCGCCTACGCGGTGAACCCGCATCGCATTGGTAGAGCCTGGAATTCCCGGCGGAGAGCCAGCGACGATCATGACGTTATCGCCAATCGTCGCCCTGCCTGAATCGATAAGAACGGTATCGACTAACTTCACCATCTCATCAGTGGCGCCAACGACCGGGGTCAGCATCGATTCGACTCCCCATGAAAGCGCTAATCGGTTGTACGTTCCAACCTCAGGAGTCATTGCAAGAATTGGAATTGGTGAGCGAAGACGTGACATCCGACGAGCAGAATCGCCACTTTGCGTAAATGCGACTAAATATTTCGCGTCAATGATGGCGCCAACATCGGTGGCCGCCTTTGTAATTGCGCCACCTTTAGTACGGGGTGCAGTTTTAATTGGACGGATTCGATCTAAACCGCCCTCCTCTGTCTTTTGAATAATTCGCGCCATTGTTTGAACGGCCTCTATTGGAAAATCTCCAATGCTGGTTTCACCAGATAGCATCAAAGCATCGGCGCCATCTAGAACTGCATTTGCGCAATCGGTGGCTTCGGCACGGGTTGGACGAGAATTTGTAATCATCGAATCGAGCATCTGTGTTGCGACGATTACAGGCTTAGCCATATCTCGAGCGAGTTCGACGCAAAGCTTTTGGACTAATGGCACATCTTCAATAGGAAGCTCAACGCCTAAATCTCCACGAGCAACCATGATGCCGTCAAATGCATCGATTATTTGCGCAATATTTGCAACGGCTTGTGGTTTTTCAATCTTTGCAATGACTGGAAGACGAATGCCTTCTTCATCCATAATCTTGTGAACATCTTTTATATCGGCAGCATCGCGAACAAATGAGAGTGCAATGAAGTCAGCACCGGCACGTAATCCCCATCGTAAATCTTCAATATCTTTTTCAGACATTGCGGGAACAGACACGGCAACACCTGGAAGATTGATTCCTTTATTATTACTTACGGCACCCGGTTCGATAACTTTTGTTATGACATCGTTGCCTTTGACTTCAATAACTTCGACGGTCACTTTTCCATCATCGATCAAGATGTGATCACCAGTTTTGCAATCTCCCGGTAGGCCTTTGTATGTGGTCCCAACCCGCTCTTTAGTACCCTCTATCTCATCTGTTGTGATTGTAAAGATATCTCCGCGAGCTAAGTCATGCGGGCCTGCAGAAAATCGGGCAAGCCGGATTTTTGGGCCTTGAAGATCCACAAGGATTGCAACTGGCCGGCCGGCAGCTTTTGCCGCAGCCCGTACCTGATTTAGCCGCAATTGATGCTCTTCGTAGGATCCATGTGAAAGATTCAATCTAGCCATATTCATTCCGGCATCAATGAGAGCTTTAACCTGCTCCGGTGATTCAACCGCTGGGCCCATCGTGCACACTATTTTCGCTCTACGCATGGGGCAACCTTAAACCATCAACTGACGGGTAGTGGGTTCAATTGGATTTGGAAGTTGCGTATCACCCGTGAGATATCTATCAACCGCCGAAGCAACACTTCGGCCCTCTGCTATCGCCCAAACGATTAAGGACTGACCGCGTCCGGCATCACCTGCGACAAATACACCATCATCATTGGCCGCAAAATTTGCATCCCTGACAATATTTCCGCGATCATCAATCTCAACTTCAAGTTGACTCAATAGTGGCGATTGTTCTGGGCCAGTGAATCCCATGGCGAGAAAGACAAAATCTGCCGGAATCTCTCTTTCACTTCCAGCAACGGGCTCAAACTTTCCATTTATGAAAATTGTTTCAACAATTTTAATTGCACGTAGTTTGCCTTCGGAATCACCTAAGAACTCCTGTGTGCTCACTGAAAAGATTCGGTTATCAATCTCCTCATGAGCGCTAGAGATGCGATAAATCATGGGATACATTGGCCAAGGTGCACTCGAAGGTCGCTCATCACTGGGTCTTGGCATAATCTCTAGTTGAGTGACAGTTGCAGCACCTTGTCGAATTGAAGTTCCAAGACAGTCGGCGCCTGTATCGCCACCACCCAAAATAACTACGTGCTTACCTTCAACGTTAATTCCCTGAGTTGTAACTTCACCGAGTGCTTGTTTATTTCCCCAAGGTAAAAACTCCATTGCTTGATAAACACCGGTTAGCTCACGCCCTGGGACAGGCAATTCACGCCACTTGGTTGCACCAACTGCTAACACAATTGCATCATATTTCTTTCGCAGAGCTGAGCCCGTGAGCTCTCCCCCAACATCTACACCGGGGCGAAAACGCGTTCCCTCTTTTTCCATCTGCTCAAGACGGCGATCAAGAATATGTTTTTCCATTTTGAACTCAGGGATTCCGTAGCGGAGCAAACCACCGATTTTTTCCGCGCGCTCATACACGGCAACTGTGTGACCTGCCCGAGTTAACTGTTGGGCCGCGGCCAAACCAGCAGGTCCAGATCCAATAACAGCGATGGTCTTGCCACTTAATCGATCCGGAATCAGTGGCTTTACTTCACCAGTTGCAAAGGCCTCTTCAATCGTTCGGAGTTCAACCTGCTTAATCGTTACAGCATCTTGATTTATAGCAACAACACAAGCTGTTTCACATGGGGCGGGGCAAAGGCGTCCCGTGAACTCTGGGAAGTTATTAGTCGCGTGTAGGCGATTAATTGCCTCGTGAGTATCCCCACGCCAGATTAAATCATTCCATTCTGGAATTAAATTTCCGAGTGGGCAACCAGAATGACAGAAAGGAATTCCGCAATCCATGCATCGCCCAGCCTGCTTTTGCAGATGTTCAAAATTTTGGGGTTCATAGACTTCACGCCAATCTTGAATACGCACATCCACCGGTCTACGCGTTGGTGTTTCGCGAGGAGTTGTAAGAAATCCCTTTGGATCAGCCATGTGCTGCTACCTCCATTACATGTGCATCTTCCGGTAAGCCTTCACGTGTTGCTCGAGCCATTGCTTCAAGTACTCGCGCATAATCTCTTGGCATCACTAGTGAGATTCGCTTAACGCAATTATCCCAATCATCTATTAGTTGAGTAGCAACGATTGAGTCCGTTTGAACTGCGAAGTTCAGAATGATCGCCTTGAGTTCGGCGCTTTGATTATCTGGAACGGCTAAAACGTCGACCATATCGGTATTTACATGTGAGGCATTGATGTCTAACACAAAGGCGCGACCGCCCGACATTCCAGCAGCAAAATTACGCCCTGTTTGCCCTAAGACAACCACGGTGCCACCAGTCATGTATTCGCAGCCGTGGTCGCCAATACCTTCTACCACTGCAGTTGCTCCTGAGTTACGAACGCAGAATCGCTCTCCAACTACACCGCGAATCAGGATTTCTCCAGATGTCGCACCATAACCAATAACATTTCCAGCAATAACATTTTCATGAGATTTAAAGGTTGAGTTGACATCTGGTCGCACAATTACTCGCCCTCCCGAAATTCCCTTACCAACATAGTCATTTGAGTCGCCAAAAAGCCGCAGAGTCAATCCGGCGGGAATGAATGCGCCGAGAGATTGCCCTGCTGAACCATGCAGAGTTATGTCGATGCTTCCATCGGGAAGTCCAGCCCCGCCAAATGCCCGTGTAATCTCAGCGCCCAGCATTGTTCCCACGGTTCGATTAACATTTCGAACCGGCAATTCGATTCGCACTAACTCTCCACGCGTAAGTGCGGGTTGGGCACGTGCAATGAGTTCGTTATCTAAAGCGGCATCGAGACCATGATCTTGCACAGAAATATTATGTAGAGCGCTTGAACTTTCTGGTCGTGCAAATATCGGAGTTAAATCTAAACCACTTGCCTTCCAGTGATCTATGGCCCGCCTAGTTTCCAGATACTCGACGCGACCGATTGCCTCAAGCAGAGTACGAAAGCCAAGTTGCGCCAAAATCTCGCGGACCTCCTCGGCAATATATTCAAAGAAGGTTTCAACGAATTCAGGTTTTCCACTAAAACGTGCACGCAACTCTGGATTCTGGGTGGCAACTCCAACTGGACAAGTATCTAAGTGGCACACCCTCATCATGATGCAACCTGAAACGACTAGCGGAGCAGTTGCAAATCCAAACTCCTCAGCACCAAGGAGGGCCGCTATTACTACATCGCGTCCAGTTTTTAACTGCCCATCAGTCTGAACGACTATTCGCTCACGCAAATTATTGAGCAAAAGTGTCTGCTGAGTTTCAGCAAGTCCAAGCTCCCAAGGTGCTCCAGCATGTTTGAGGGAAGTCAACGGTGATGCTCCAGTGCCACCATCATGGCCTGAAATCAAAACAACATCGGCATGGGCCTTGCTTACGCCTGCTGCGACTGTGCCTACGCCTACCTCTGCGACAAGTTTGACATGAACTCTTGCATTTTTATTAGCGTTCTTTAAATCATGAATGAGCTGGGCTAAATCCTCAATCGAATAAATGTCATGATGTGGAGGAGGTGAAATTAATCCAACCCCAGGGGTCGAATAACGGACCTTGGCTATCCATGGATATACCTTGTTACCGGGTAATTGACCGCCTTCGCCAGGCTTTGCTCCTTGAGCGATTTTGATCTGAATATCATCGGCATTGACTAAGTACTCACTTGTAACGCCAAAACGTCCTGATGCAACCTGCTTAATCGCAGAGCGCTTCGAATCACCGTTCTCCATCGGGGTAAAGCGGGATGGATCTTCGCCACCTTCGCCAGTATTTGATTTAGCGCCAAGTCGATTCATTGCAATGGCCAAAGTTTCGTGAACCTCTTGCGAAACTGAGCCGTAGGACATGGCGCCCGTTGAAAAACGCTTAATGATTGATGAGGCCGGCTCTACTTCATCGATTGAAATTGACTCCTGTGATTTAAACTCAAAAAGCCCTCTCAAAGTCATGAGGCGAACACTTTGATCGTTAACTCGATTCGTGTACCGCTTAAAAACATCGTAACGCTTGGTGCGTGTCGAGTGCTGCAAAGTAAAAACAGTTTCAGGGTCAAATAAATGTGGTTCACCTTCACGGCGCCACTGATAATCGCCGCCGATAGGTAACCTTTTCGTACCTGGAACTTCTCCGCCAGGTGGGTATGCAACATGGTGGCGGGCGATAGTTTCTTGTGCAATTACATCAAGTGAAACGCCTCCCAGGGCAGATGTTGTGCCGACAAAGAACTCATCAACAACTTCTGCACTCAAACCAATTGCTTCGAAGACTTGTGCTCCCGTGTATGAGGCAATGGTGCTAATTCCCATTTTCGACATTACTTTAAGAACACCTTTGCCAAGAGATTTAATTAAATTACGAACTGCTTTCTCTGGTGTAATGCCAGTGATAACTCCTTGAAGAACTAAATCTTCAGCGCTTTCCATTGCAAGGTATGGATTAACGGCAGCTGCGCCATAACCAATTAAGAGTGCAACGTGGTGTACTTCTCGAACATCGCCAGCTTCAACAACTAAGCCGACCTTAGTGCGAGTTTTCTCACGGATAAGATGATGATGGACGGCCGATGTGAGTAAGAGTGAAGGAATCGCGGCCTCTTCTGTGTCGGCATCACGATCGGATAGAACAATAATTCGCGCACCATCTTCAATCGCCTTCGACACCTCGGCAGTGATTTCATCTAAGCGTGCGCGGAGTGAATCACCTCCATCGGCAACAAAAAAGAGGCCACGTATAACGTGGGCGCTTAAACCTGGATGATCTCCATCTGCATTAACGTGAATAATCTTTGCTAATTCATCATTATCTATCACTGGAAATGCTAATGAAATGTGGCGGCAGGAAAACGGCCCAGGATCAAGGAGATTGTGCTCTGGTCCCATTGCAGTGCCAAGACTCGTTACAAGCTCTTCACGAATTGCATCCAACGGAGGATTGGTTACTTGAGCAAAGAGCTGCGAAAAATAATCAAATAGCAGGCGTGGCTTAGTTGATAGCGCGGCTATTGGCGTATCGGTTCCCATTGAACCTAACGCCTCCATTCCATTTCGTGCCATGGGAGTCACCAATATTCGTAACTCCTCTTCGGTGTAGCCGAAGGCACGTTGACGTCGAACTACGGAAGAGTGCGGATAAACAATATGTTCACGCGCTGGAAGTTCGCTTAACTTAACGATTCCGGCATGCAACCAGTCGCCGTACGGTGCTGCGCTTGCAAGTGAATCCTTAATTTCTTCATCTTCAATAATTCGACCTGCTTCGATATCTACGAGGAACATTTTGCCAGGCTGCAAACGTCCTTTTCGTACGATGTCTGCCGGCGCTATATCTAAAACTCCAACTTCGGAGGCAAGCACAACTAGCCCATCTTTAGTTACCCAGAAGCGCGAGGGACGTAAACCATTTCGATCAAGAACCGCGCCTACTTGGTGGCCATCAGTGAAGGTTACGCAGGCAGGTCCATCCCATGGCTCCATAAGGGATGCATGAAAGGCGTAGAAATCACGGCGGAGCTCTGACATTGAATTGTGATTTTCCCAAGCTTCGGGAATCATCATCAAGACTGCATGAGGTAAAGAACGTCCACCTAGATAGAGAAGCTCTAAAACTTCATCAAAAGATGCAGAGTCGCTTCCAGACATTTGAACGATTGGGAATAAGCGCTTGAGGTCACCGGGAATTAAATCACTTTCAAGAAGTGATTCGCGTGCACGCATCCAGTTTCGATTGCCTTTAACGGTATTGATTTCGCCATTGTGTGCGATGAATCGGTAAGGGTGAGCCAGCGGCCATGAGGGAAAAGTATTTGTTGAAAAGCGGGAGTGAACTAATGCCAACGGAGATTCAACACGCTCATCGCTTAGATCCGGAAAAAACTCTTCTAACTGGCCCGTCGTCAACATTCCTTTATAAACAATAGTTTGACTCGATAATGATGGAAAATAAAGAGGCAGTGAATGTTCAAGGCGTTTTCTCAGACAGAAGGCCATTCTTTCAAGAACGAGAGAGCTCTCATTATTGAGACCGCTTACAAAAAGCTGTTTAAAATCAGGCATAACTGAGAGTGCAGTTTTTCCTAAAGATGTTGAATTGATTGGTAGTTCGCGCCATCCAAGAATTTTCAAACCCTCTTCAAGCGCCACTTGTGCAATCTCTTGACTCACGTCAACGCCTTTTTCAATGAATGCGATACCTGTTGCATAGAATCCAGAAGCAGGTAATTCAAATTCAACTACCTCTTGAAAAAAACGATCTGGGATTCGAATGAGAATTCCAGCTCCATCGCCACTATCTGGCTCTGCACCCGATGCTCCTCGGTGTTCAAGGTTGCGCAGTGCCGTCAGCGCCTTTTCTACAATTTCATGTGTTGGAATTTTGTTTAATGTCGCCACCATCGCAACACCGCATGCATCATGTTCTTGGGCAGCGTTGTAGAGCCCCTGTGCATGTGGATAACTGGAAGGCAAGGCCATGGCGATTGAGCTCCGATTGTCGAATTATTTTCGGGACAACCTTGGCCCTGGTGCTATGTACTTTGTTGCGGTGCAAAGAGTAGCAATAAAACCCGATATCGCTAGAGGTTATATGCCTGCAACTTGAGCTATCTGACCGATACCAGCGGTGATAAGCATGCCTAGACAGCCACCAATAAATATGCGCAGCGTCGTGCTCATGATCTTTGCACCTGCCGTCCGGGCACTTACGATGCCCATGAGAATCAGGCCTGCGACAGTAAACCCGACGATGCTCCAAGTCTTAGCCCCAATGGTTGGAGCAAAGGCACCTACAAATGGAATAAGTCCACCGAGAGTAAATGTGAGTGCGGATGCAATAGCGGCTTGAACGGGGCGTGCCTTGGTATGAGGATGTTGTCCAAGTTCATCACGTAAGTGTGCGGCAAGTGGATCCTTAGCATGCATGGCCGTTGCAACTTCCATTGCAAGTTCAGGAGTTAGACCACGATCGATATAAATATGTTGAAGCTCTAATAGTTCACCAACTGGATCAGTTGCAAGATGTTCGATCTCTAAAAGACGATCGGATTCTTCAACATCATTTTGTGATCGCACTGAAACAAATTCACCAACTGCCATCGACATCGCACCGGCGGTAATTCCCGCAAGTCCAGCGGTTACAAGAAAATCATTTTTACCTGCGGCAACAACACCAATCATCAATGATGCCGTTGAAACTAAACCATCATTTGCACCTAATACTGCAGCGCGGAGCCACCCTGCACGATGAGTACGGTGTTGTAAATTTCTAGCATAAACGGCTTGTAGAGGCATAAGGCTTATTCTACTAGGTAGTTTTAACTTCTTTCGTATGCAATCTCCGATACATAATGAGTGCTATTACTCCAACGATGCCCGCTACCCAGACATTGAGACGAAGCCCGAATATTTCATGTGCCTGGTCAATTCGTATTGTTTCAATGCCGATACGCCCCAAACAATATGCTAAAACATAGAGTGCGAAAACCTGACCTGGGAGAAATCGCTTTCCAAAGAAGATCAAAAATAGAGCTACCGCAGTGCACCAAATAGCCTCATATAAGAAAGTGGGATGAAAAGTTTCAAAGGTACTAAAACCAAGTGGCCGTTTAAAGGATGGAACCGAGAGCGCCCAGGGTGCATCAAGGGGTCTTCCAAAGAGCTCAATATTAAACCAGTTCCCAAAACGGCCTAAAGCTTGCGCAAAAAGTACTCCCGGAGCGAGTGCATCCATGAAGTATGCAAATCGTGGAAGCTCAACTTTCCTAGCAAGTTGGCGATAACGAAACCACGCCGCCAGAGTTCCTAAAAAAATCGCCCCCCAAATTCCGAGGCCGCCCTCCCAGATCTTCAATGCATCTAAAGGCCGCCCCCCACTGCCAAAGTAAGCATCGGGAGAGGAAATCACATGATAAATGCGCCCACCAATGATCCCAAGTGGAACCGCTGTGATTGCAACCTCTGAAACTACAGATGCGCCGTTTGTCGTCATCGCTCTGAAGCGCTTATCTCCGAGCATAATGGCAACGGCGATGCCTGCGATTATGCAGAGCGCATAGAGATGGATAGTAAGTGGTCCGATTTCCAGCGCCGAAATCGTTGGCGATGGAATCGAACGTAACAAAATTTTAGCCAGCCTCTACAGCAAGACGGAATTCGGCGGGATTAAACTCATTGGACTTTCGAACCCATAGCTTATCGTTAATGAAAACTGTAGGAGTTCCAGTGACTTTATAACCAGCCATAGAGTCTTCATGAGCCTTTACTAAATCTGCCTTCCCACCATTATTTACGCAGTCAATAAAACTTTTGCTTTTTAACCCGATGTAATCACCGATTTTAACTAAGTTTTCGCTCGTGTAGAAGCCTGAGTTTTCTAAAGTCGGTTGAACGATATACATAGCTTTATGAAAATCTAAATAGTGACCTTCTTCAGCTGAGCACATCGCTGCATTTGCTGCCCGAACTGATTCATCTCCAAGAAAAGATAGAACATGGTAGACAACTGTTGCCTTCTTTGTGCGAATTAAATCCTCAATATATTCACCGTTAGCCTCTTCAAATGTTCGACAGATCGGACACTGAGGATCTTCCCAGATATCAATCTTTACTGGAGCTCCCGGATTCAAAACTAGGCCAGAACCCTGTGTTACATCAACTGTTGCGACTACCGGCTCCCCCAAGGTAGATCCCTGAAGAGCGGTAAATGACTCATTAGCTTTGGTGTTTGTGCTCATGATCGAAAAGACAACGCCTGTAAGAACAACTAATGCAACCATTCCAATTACTAGCCAACGTGTGAAGTGATCTCCTCCGCTAGAAGCTTTAGCCTTTGTCTGCTTCGACATTTACATCTCCTCGTTTTCGATTAATGGTTTTTCGATAGAAAATAATCCATATGGGAAAAAGTATAGGTACACCGCTAGCAAGGCCAATCCTAAATCGCGGGTAATTTCGATTGCATAGTTTCTGTGAACTTCGGCCGCTTTTGATGGATCAATTGCGCCGCCACCCCCAAAACAGCCACAATCAATCAAAATTCCGCGTGCCCAGACAGAAATGATTGCGGCGATGAAAATCACCATGACGCTGCCGGCAAGAATTGCGGCCAACCGAACCGAAATACCGACAAGAAGAAGTATGCCAATGGCGATTTCTAGCCAGGGAAGGGCGTACCCAACAATGTGGGCAATCTGAGTTGGAAGAATTTTGTATGCGGCCACCGCATTAGCCGATTCAGATGGTACAAGAACCTTCAATCCGCCTGCGGCTAATAAAACACCGGCAAGAATTAGCCGTGCTGCCAAGGTAATCAGATGCTGGTGTTTTTGATTAAATGCTTTCATCGTCCCTCTCTCACTCCTTTTGCTAACTCTTCGGCCAATTCTGAAATCGCCATTAGCCCACTGCTCTCATCGGTGGCGTTGAGCAAAAGCTTAATAAAAGCTGAGCCCACTATCACTCCGTCGGCATAAGCGGCGACCGACTTAGCTTGATCGCGAGTTGAGACACCAAGCCCAACGGCCACAGGAAGAGTTGTTGTGGCTCGCACGCGACGAACTAAATCTGCTGCATCTACTGAGATGCTGGCACGAGCCCCTGTAACTCCCATAATGCTAGCTGCATAGACAAAACCGCCAGTCTTGGCAGTTACTTGTGTAAGTCGTGAATCGCTTGTACTTGGTGCGACAACATAGATGGGATTTATTGCGTAAGTTGAAACCGCTTCCAACCATCTATCTGACTCTTCAATTGGTAAATCGGGAGTTATGACGCCTGAACCGCCATGTGCGGCGATAGCTTCTGCAAATTTTTCTACTCCGTACTTTTCAATGGGATTCCAGTAGGTCATGACAACAGCGGCAACTCCAGACCCACTTGCCACTTTGAGGGCGGCAAAAACATCGGCAGCGCCTGTTCCGGCTTTAAGCGAAATATCTGCCGCCTCTTGGATAGTAGGACCATCCATAACTGGATCGCTATATGGAAATCCAATTTCAATCGCATCAACACCGGCAGCGGCAAGAACCTTTATCGCATTTGCGCAGCCCTCTTTACTTGGAAATCCAGCTGGAATATATGCAATGAGCGCTGCGCGATTTTCTGCGCGCACCCGCACAAATAAATCTTCTAGTGGAGTACTCATAAGGGGATTCCAAAATACTGCGCTGCCGTTTGAACATCTTTATCTCCACGTCCTGACAGGTTTATTAAAAGTGTGGCATCGGGTCCAAGTTCTTTACCAACGATCATCGCACCGGCTAAGGCATGGGCCGACTCGATGGCAGGAATAATCCCCTCAGTTTTGCAAAGGAGTGAAAAGGCATTCATTGCTTGATCATCTGTAATTGCGCGGTACTCAGCGCGGCCAATATCATGTAAATAGGCATGTTCTGGACCAACGCCTGGATAATCTAAACCTGCTGAAATCGAATGTGACTCAATGGTTTGACCGTTCTCATCCTGCAAAACATATGATCTTGTTCCGTGGAGTACTCCGGGAGAGCCTCCAGTGATTGTTGCTGCATGTCTTCCGGTTTCAACTCCATCACCGCCTGCTTCAAAACCAATCAAGCGAACATTTGAATCGGGGATAAATGCATGGAATATTCCGATTGCATTTGATCCCCCACCAATACATGCCAAAACTGCATCCGGTAGTTTTCCGCACAATTCCAGTACTTGCTCTCGAGCTTCGATACCAATAACTTTATGGAAATCGCGGACCATTGTAGGGAAGGGATGTGGGCCAGCTACTGTTCCTAATAAATAATGTGTGTCTGCAACATTAGTCACCCAATCGCGCATCGCTTCGTTAATTGCATCTTTCAAAGTTTGCGAACCAGATGTCACGGGAATAACTTCGGCACCAAGCAACTTCATTCGCGCAACATTAAGTGATTGTCTGCGCGTATCTTCTTGCCCCATATAGACGACGCATTCAAGTCCCATAAGCGCTGCCGCCGTAGCCGCAGCTACTCCATGTTGGCCAGCACCGGTTTCGGCAATAATCCGTTTTTTGCCCATACGCTTAGTAAGTAAGGC
>CAFBRV010000007.1_pt1 | contig 20509 bp, 17 predicted proteins | sample 7270191 | NCBI WGS metagenome assembly CAFBRV01 (sample SAMEA6814197, study PRJEB35770) | uncultured Actinomycetes bacterium | biome: Freshwater; feature: Freshwater reservoir; material: water | place: Czech Republic | collected 2016-11-09 | depth 30m m
TACAAATCCTCGTCAACAACACCTTCAACATATGGCAGCAGGAGTGTGTCTAAATCACCGAAGTACACGGGGTAGCCCGTAATTGAGGGTGTTGCCGAGTACATAATAAGAAGGAAGGCCAAGGCATCATCTAGGTCCTTGGCTGGTGGCAATTCGAGAAATACTGAGCCATTTACTAAAACCTTTTTATAGTCGGGCAATAAATAACGTGGCCTGTATGGTGCACTTCCTTCATACATGTCGCAAATGATTCGATTGGCAAGTGCATCGCTACATTGTTTTCTTACGGCAGGCGGATCCAAAAGATTTTCGGCCAAATTTGCAAGACCTGCGACACGTTGGCGATACGTGTATTTTGGATTCGTCACCATTGAACGGATATCTTCTAGCGATGTCATGCTTTTATCTTAATTTCACGAGATGAAAAAATCGCCTCAAGTAGCACTCATTCACGAAGCAAAAGCCCTCAGGGAGTGCTGGCGCTCAGAATTAACTCTCTAACTTGTAACCAAGACCACGAATCGTTTGAATCAACACTGGATTTGCAGGATCAATCTCTAACTTCGAACGCAGGCGCTTAATATGTACATCGAGAGTCTTTGTATCGCCAAAGTAATCGCCACCCCATACGCGATCAATTAACTGTGAACGAGTCAAGACACGACCAGAGTTGCGCATTAAAAACTCAAGGAGCTCAAACTCTTTTAGTGGAAGTGCGACGGGTACGCCATTACTAAATGCTTGGTGACGAGCAGTGTCCAACTTAATGGCACCAACTGTAATTACTTCAAGATCACCATTTAGATCAGCATCTGAAATTCCACGGCGAAGAACGGCCTTGATACGGGCGATTAGTTCGCGAGAGGAATATGGCTTAGTCACATAGTCATCGGCGCCAAGTTCAAGACCCACGACCTTGTCTATCTCGGCATCCTTTGCCGTCAACATAATAATTGGTACTTGCGATGTCGTACGAATCGTACGACATACATCAACACCTGAGATTTCAGGAATCATGAGATCAAGGAGGATCAGGTCTGCACCTTCTTTAGCGAACGTGTTTAACGCAGCGCGTCCATCTTCGGCGACGCTGACTTCGAAGCCCTCTTTACCAAGGAGAAAGGCCAGAGCTTCAGAAAAAGAGCTTTCATCTTCAACTATAAGTATTTTTGTCATTATGCACTCTCTGTTTGCGAATCATAGATTGGTAATCGAAGTGAAAAAGTACTTCCAACATTTTCAACGCTCCACAGTGTTACTTCTCCACCATGTTTTGACGCAACATGTTTAACAATGGATAAACCCAACCCTGTTCCACCAGTTTGCCGTGAGCGCGCAGGGTCTACTCGGTAAAAACGTTCGAAAATTCGATCTTGCTCGGATTCAGAAATACCAATTCCTTGATCTGTAACTGAAATATTAATAATTCCATTTTCAATATGTGTGCTGATTGAAACCTTGGTTCCTTCAGGGGAGTAATTAATAGCATTTTCAATCAAATTATGGACTGCCATAATTAGTTGATCTCGATCTCCAAGAACGACCGCTGGCGTAGTCTCTGAAAAAGTGACGGTGATATTTCGATTATCTGCTGGAATTTGGCATTGATCAATCGCCTCGCGAATCAAGTATTCCACGCCGACTTCCTGGGCAAGTTGTAAAGGGTCAGAGTCCTGTACGCGCGATAAGTTAATGATCTCTTGAACCAAATCGGTCAATCGTTTTGCCTCTGATTGCATTCGCGTGGCAAATTTTACAACGGAATCGGGGTCATCTTTTGCACCCAAGACTGCCTCACTCAAAAGCGATAGGGCACCGATGGGAGTTTTTAGCTCATGTGAAATATTAGCAACGAAGTCACGTCGCACATCATGCACGCGTTGTGCTTCACTTTCATCACTTACTAAAACAAGAACTAAGTCATCTTTAGTTAAAGGTAGAACTTTCACAGTTAGTTCGTGCTTGCCCTCACCTATGGGGCCACGCGGAAAATCAATCTTTCCAACTTGTTGGATATGAGTCCGACGAACAACACGAATCGTTGCTAATAGCTCCGAGCTTTGAACTCGTTCATCTTTTAAGATGCCCAGGATTTCGATACCTGGAGTTATAAAAATAGGGATTTCACCTGGGGCCAAAATCATGGAGTCGCCATCAAGTTGGCTGAGGGTTTCCAGGAGCATCTCGGGCAGGGCGCGCGGGTTAAAATCTTCTGAGTCCCTGCGCAAGAACTTCATGCCGCAACTCTATAGGCTAAAAACGCCAGTTTACCTTCCGTTCATCTAAGTGTGGCCCTCTATTCATCATCTCCACATAGGTTTTGCGCCATGGCCCTCATCAGATCTGTATTCCAAGACGAGCTCGACAATGTTTCTCAATCGCTAGTAGATCTTACCGAAATGGTATCTGCTGCAATGTCAAAGGCGACTACCGCAATTTTGAACTGCGAATTAAAGCTCGCAGAAGAAGTAATTGCAAACGATGAAAGAATCGATAATTACCAACATGAGATCGATTCACGCATCATCGACATTATTGCGCGCCAGCAACCCGTTGCCTCAGATTTGCGTGCACTCGTAACAGCTTTGCGTATGGGATCAGATTTAGAGCGAATGGGAGATCTCGCACATCACGTTGCAAAGCTCGCAAGACTTCGCCATCCAGATAGTGCTATTCCTTCAGACCTAATTCAAACGGTCACCGATATGGGCCGCGTGGCAGTTGCCCTTACCAACAAAACTGGCGTCGTTATTGCCACAAGAAATACTGAAATGGCCCTTGAAGTAGAACGCGATGATGATGAGATGGACGATCTTCACCGCAAGTTGATTGGAATTCTAATTGAGCCAAATTGGAAATATGGAATTGAAACGGCAATTGATTTAACGCTTTTGGGTCGCTATTACGAACGTTATGCAGATCATGCAGTTTCTATTTCACGTCGCGTTTATTTCCTCGTGACTGGAAAGTTCGCTTCATAGATGTCAATTCAAGAGTTAGTTATTCCTGCACCACGAACCATCACAACTGAACCACGTCGCTCTGACAAGGTATTTCGTGGCGTTGTCACTGCAGGTGGTCTTTCATCGCTCTTACTCCTTGGATTAATCGCCGTTTTCTTGAGCTACCGAGGTTTTGAAGTTTTACGAGAAGAGGGAATTGGATTTATCACCCATTCGGACTGGTCTATCACAACCGATGACGCAGGTAATGTTATTGAAAGTCATTTTGGTCTAGCGGCCATGCTAGTCGGAACAATTCTCTGTTCTCTTATTGCTGTAGTAATCGCTCTTCCAGTCTCGGTTTTTTCGGCTCTATTTCTCAACTTTTACGCCCCAGGTTGGCTTAAGAAGATCCTAGTAACTGTCATTGACATGATGGCTGCATTTCCATCCATCCTTTTCGGAATCTGGGGCTTCCTGGTATTAATGCCGAGCGTTGAATACTGGGCAAAGCTTTTGCATAAGTATCTGGGCTTTATTCCGGTCTTCGACGTACAGGTCGCAGTCTTTACTCGCTCCCCTTTCGTCGCTGGTGTAGTTCTAGCAATCATGATTATTCCTATCATTACCTCCGTCTCCCGTGAGATCTTTTCACAGGCCCCCTTGGATCGAATTCAAGCTGCGTATGCACTTGGCGCAACAAGATGGGCGATGATTAAAGCCGTTGTTATCCCGCACGGGCGCAGTGGCGTAATCGGTGGAGCAATGCTCGGTCTTGGCCGTGCGATGGGTGAGACCGTTGCGGTATTTACTGTTTTAAATATTGTTTTTCAGATTAATTGGCAGATGCTCCTCGGCGCCGGTGGAAATGTGGCTTCACTTATCATCTTAAAGTTTGGTGATGCTAGTCCTTATGAAATCAAAGCTCTCATGGCTGCGGGTCTAATCCTCTTTCTACTGACTTTAGTGGTTAATGGATTTGCAAATCTGATTGTTAAGACAACAGGGAAGTCAGGGCGATGAGTAGTGCAATAACTGCAGTCCCAACAAAGCCGTGGGTCGCATCACGTCGTGAACGTGCAACTGATATCGGGATCTTCTTTACCGCGCTTCTGACTTCTTACTCAGTTGTGGCAATTACACCGATGAAAGGCAAGCTTGCGTACTTTGCTGTTTTCTTTATTGTCTATGCCATCCTGACTGCGAGTTTAAAAGCGACTCAACGCGGAAGTGCTGCAGCCAAAGATGCCCTGGTTAACTCTTTGGTTGCAATAGGTGCGATCGTTACGGTGATTCCGGTGACCAGTATTTTGGCTACAGTGATTGCAAAGGGCTTGCCAGGGATAAGTTTCGGCCTCTTTACCCATGACATGGCCCTAGCCACTCCAACTGATCCGCTTAACAACGGCGGCTTACTCCATGCAATTACTGGAACTTTGATTTTGGTTGCGATTGCGTTGATCTTAAGTGTTCCAATTGGAATATTGACCGCCCTGTACCTCACGGAAATTAAAGGAAAATTTACTGGACCAATTCGATTTTTAGTGCAAGCCATGAGTGGCGTGCCTTCAATCGTTGCCGGCTTATTTATTCTCTCAGCGATTCTTTATCCCATCACTAAGGCGTACTCCGGTCTGATGGGCTCACTATCTTTAACGATTTTAATGATTCCGACAATTGCCAGAACTTCCGAAGAGGTACTCAATCTCATTCCAAATGAATTACGTGAAGCAGGCACTGCACTAGGTGGAACTCAATGGCGAACAGTTGCCATGATTGTTGTTCCAGCGGCAAAGAGTGGTTTGATAACTGCAATTATTCTAGGTGTTGCTCGAATTGCTGGTGAAACCGCGCCAATTCTTCTTCTCACAGGTGGCGGCGACAAAGTAAACCCCAATGCATTTAGTGGACCAATGGGATCACTTCCATATTACATCTGGAAATCTTTTAATGCCGGCTCCCCAGAAGCTATAACCCGCGCATGGGCTGGATTGTTAGTTCTCGTTGGGCTTGTTTTGATTTTATTTACTACTGCACGTTTCTTGGGTTCTAGAAAGGCTGCCAAATGACAACTTCACCAGATAATGAGAAGGACACCATGAACACAACAGTTAAGCCAAGCTCGTTAGCCGATGTTGCAATGGCTAAAGCCCAAAAAACCCCTGGAGTTCGTGCGATGGGAACCGGACTTGAAACCCGCGGCGTTCATGCATGGTTCGGTAAGCATCACGCGTTGTCGAACATATCTCTTGATTTTGCTGCAGGTACCGTAACTGCACTCATTGGCCCATCTGGCTGTGGTAAATCAACCTTTATTCGTACCATCAATCGTATGCACGAGTTTATTCCTGGCGCAGCAATGGCCGGTGAAGTTCTACTCGATGGCAAAGATGTATATGCACCTGGTACGGATGTCACCAAAATTCGCCTTCAAATTGGAATGGTTTTTCAAAAACCTAACCCATTTCCTTCGATGACAATTGGTGAGAATGTTTTATCTGGCCTTAAGTTGGCTCAGATTAAAGTTGAGAACAAAGAAGAACTGCTTGAAGAGTGCTTAGAGCGAGCAGGCTTATGGAGTGAAGTGAAAGACCGATTAGGTGCGCATGGAGGATCACTTTCAGGTGGGCAACAACAGCGTCTATGTATCGCCCGTGCATTGGCTGTTCGCCCTCAAGTGCTTCTAATGGATGAGCCATGCTCAGCCCTTGATCCCGGATCAACGCTTCGAATCGAAGAGACGATTCGTCATTTATCCGACACCATGACGATCATTATTGTTACGCACAATATGCAACAGGCGGCCCGTGTCTCTGATTACACCGCTTTTTTCCTATCCGATGGTGGCCCTGGACACATGATTGAAGTCGCACCTACCAGTGAGATCTTCTCACGCCCTCAGGATCAACGAACTGAGAATTACGTAACGGGTCGCTTCGGCTAAGCATTTACCTGTTGTTCATCTAATTGATGGGCAGTGTTTATCAATCTAAGACTCTTCGTTCATATCGAAAACATATCTTTTACCTGTAGTTCATGCCGATACCTAAAAAGGGGATATAAATTGAGAATTTCAAAGATTGCGAAGGTTGCATCTCTTGCACTCGCATTTGGTTTAATTGCAGGAGCTCCTGCATATGCAGTTGATCTACAAGGCTCTGGTGCATCTTTCCCAGCGCTTCTCATCGAAGGGTGCAAGGCCGGCTTTGCGTCAAGCGGCGCCAATACATATGTCTACGCATCATCATCATCAGGCACAGGACAAGCTAACTCAGATAAATCAATCGGAGATTTCTGGATGTCAGATGGCGCTTACACAGCATCAACAAAGCGTTCGACACTTATCCACGTCCCGCTAGTTGCCGCACCTATTGCAATTCTGCACAACTTGCCATCTAAGACAACTTTGCAGCTTTCTGCTTCGACAATCGCTGGAATCTTCGGTGGATCAATCACTCGCTGGAATGACTCAGCAATTGTTGCAGATAACAACCGCTCTACTACAAAGACAGTTTACAAATTAGATGTCAATGGAAATCCACGCAAGGATGCAAAGGGTAACCCAGTAGTTCTGCGTACTCAGATCATCACCGGTCACTACACACTTCCAAACAAGCCAATCAAGGTTGTTTATCGCTCTGATTCTTCAGGTACATCTGAAAACTTTACTAACTACTTATCAAAATCAGCTGCTTCAGTGTGGCCTAAGGCAAAGAATAAAGTATTTAAGGATGCCTTCCCTGGAGACATCAATGCAATTTCAAACCTAGGTCGCGTAGTTGGTGCAGCATCATCAACTGGCGTTGCCCAGCTTGCCGGTAAGACTGCTTACTCCATTACTTACGCTGAAGTTAACTATGCAACGGCGAACAAATTAAAGATTGCTAACATAATCAATCCAGCAGGATCATCTGTGGCACCTGATTCAACAGGTGTTGGTGCATTCCTTGCATCAGCGACACAGGATGCAAATGGTTACTTAACGTATGACTATGCAACTAAGGAAAAAGGCGCCTACCCACTAGGTATTGTGTCTTACTTATTGGTCGATACCTCTTACCCAGATAAGACAAAGGCAACTGCCGTCAAATCATTTGCAAATTACATCCTAAGTTCTAAGTGCTCAAAGGATGTTGGAGCAGCACTTGGTTTCAGCGTTATCGATGGTGAGCTTCTAAAGAAGTCACTCGCCCAGGTAGCCAAGATCGGTTAATACTTTCCAATTCGAGGGAAATTACAGCCCAACTGCAGCGATGCGGTTGGGCTGTTTTCTATTCTCCCGATATATTCATAGTATGCAAATAAATCTTGATAAAAAATCGGGTCTTCTGTTGGCAATAATCGCCGGGCTATTAGTAATTGTGGCGGTTCTACTCGTTGATAAAGTTGAAGATGACGGCCACATGGTTGAAACCAACTTAACTAAAGTATTGGCGCACAGCTTTAACTCGTAGAACTTTTTCTATTGAGCAAGTGTGACCAGTCAATTTTAGTAAGCAGCAAAACAGCGGCAATCATTAGGCATTGAAAAATAATCGCCCAAATGGATGAGAACTGTTCGGTTATAAGATCACCTATTCCCTTTTCTTTAAGTTGGTTGGCTCCTGCAACGTAAAAAGAGTACGTAACTAAACGCCCTGAAAAGAAGGCGAGAGTTAAAGGGACGAGCCGAGTTCCTATCAACCCAGCAGCCTCAAAGAGTTGAGCTGAAGGAAGTGGTGAAACTACAAATAGTGCAAATAGAACTACTCTACGTGCCGATTTTTCTTCCAACACTAAGCGAGCGCTCTGCAGATTTTGAAGCGCCTTTCCCTTGATTCTAAAACGAAGCAATCCGGTTAAGCGGGCCAAGTTATATCTACCGAACCCGGCGCATACTGCTCCGACAATTACAATCAGCCAAGGCGATAATTGCGAGTTGAGAGAGAAGAAGACCAAGACCGTCCACGTTGGTGGAGCAAAGGCGGGGGCAAGGTTAATAACTAAGACGACTAGAATTAAATAGATCAAAGAGTTCATTGACTAAACCGTAAAAATCTGTGAACTCTTCGGAATCGTAGCCTTCCACCCCAGCTCTTTTTCAATTCTCGACTTCATAGCCGACTGAGAATCCGCTTCACCGTGAACAACAAAAGTATTTGCAGGTTTAGAAATCTGACCTAACCATGAAATTAGTTCGTCAGAGTCGGCATGGACTGAAAAACTTTCAACTTTACAGACATGGGCATTAACTGGGATCCACGCACCGTGAATTTTGACCTCTTTTTGCCCATCTTCTAATTGGCGGCCACGTGTTCCCGAGGCTTGAAAGCCAACCAAAATAATCGTGTTCTCGGAACCGGGTAAGAGGTTTTTAAGATGATGCACAACTCGACCGCCAGAAGACATGCCACTCGCGGCAATTAAAATACCCAATCCCTCCTGCTCCTTAAGGGACTTGGACTCCTCGGTGGTAACCAACTGTTTGAGTGCACCAGCATCAAATGGATCTTGATTACTCCATTTTTGACTAACTCCTGAACGGATCTCTGGAGAATTTTCGGCAATCGCCCGCCTGTAATGCTCAAGGGCGGCAATTGCCATCGGTGAATCTACATAAATGGGAAGCGGTGGAATTTTCTTTTCTTCAATCAATGCTCGAAGGGCCATTAAAATAACCTCAGTGCGATCAACTGCAAAGGCCGGGATCAAAATTTTTCCTCCGCGTTTTATGCCGGCATTGATTTCATTGGCAAACTCTTCCGACGATGTATCGTGCACGCGATCTCCATATGTTGACTCAGTTACCACCACGTCAACTCCGCTACTTGGAGGTCCATCTGGAACGCACAGAAGCGGATGGTTATCACGTCCAAGATCACTCGTGAAGAGAATAGTTTTGCCTGAGGCTTCTAGAACAATAAAACTAGAGCCGAGAATATGTCCAGATGGGAAGAACGTAACTTTCACATCCTGAGTTAGTTGAACCGGGGTTCTAAATTGGTGCTCTTTGAAAAGCTTTAATGTTGCCTCTACATCCTCGCTACCGTATAAGGGTTTTGGATCGGCATGCTCGGAGTATTTCTTCTCTGCTGCATATTTTGCATCTAATTCTTGGAGGTGAGCAGAATCCCGCAAAATAATCGTTGCAATTTCTTTGGTGTAATGCGTGGAATGAATTGAGTTTTTATACCCCTGCCGGACTAAGAGTGGCAGGTATCCGCAGTGATCTAAGTGCGCGTGGGTTAGAACAACGCCATCTATTGTGTCCACATCGACTGGAAATGGCTCCCAATTTTTCTTCCGAATCTCTTTAGTTCCTTGAAACATTCCGCAATCTACGAGTACCTTGCTAAGTGGCGTAGTAACTAAGAAGCGACTTCCCGTAACAGTTTCCGTGGCTCCTAAGAATGTGATCGTTACACCACTCATAGTTTTAAGCCTATCCCTTGACCTTGGAAGTAATCTATAGGCATGAGAGCGGGTGCTATTAATAGAGGGCTATTACTCATTACATTAACCTTGCTGTTGCTGGGTTTTTTCAATAAGGGCATCTGGGGCATCGCAACAGTTCTTGGATTAATTCCAGCTCTATGGTGGGTGTTTGATGATTTACGAAAAAAGACTTTTGGCTCTGACTTGCTTGCAGTCCTTTCTTTATTCGCAACCTTATTAACAGATGAGTTCTTTGCTGGCGCGGTTATATCTTTGATGTTAGCGAGCGGTCGCGTCTTGGAAAGCTGGGCTGAAGGTCAAGCAGAAAGGCAGCTGAAATCATTACTCGCAAGAATTCCGCAACAAGCACGTAGGTTTACGAGAACAGGTGAAATCGAGGAGATTGCACTGCGAGAGATTGAGGTTAATGATCACTTGTTAGTTCGGGCAGGTGAAATTACACCCGTTGATGGCACATTACTTTTTCCCGCCACACTTGATGAATCTGCGTTGACCGGTGAAGCAATTCCGATGATGCGTTATAAAGGTGAATTAATTCTCAGTGGAGTAGTTAACGCCGGAGATGCATTTGAGTATATGGCGACAAACACGGCCGAAGAAAGTACATATGCAGGCATTATTAAATTAGTGCAATCGGCTCAAGCGCGAACATCACCCGGTGTGCGTATTGCAAGTAAGTGGGCGATCACTTTTATTCCCATAGCTCTTATTACGGCAGGTGCGGCGTGGGCGATAACCGGTGAAGTAAGTCGCGCAGTGGCAGTTCTTGTTGCCGCAACGCCATGTCCCTTAATTTTGGCGGTACCAATCGCTGTTGTTTCAGGGTTATCTCAAGCAGCTAAGCACGGCGCAGTAATTAAGGGCGGCGCAATTCTGGAGGCTCTTGCACGTGCTGAGGTGGTTTTACTTGATAAAACAGGCACCATTACCCACGGTGGTCCTCTGATCGATGAGATCGTAGTTTCGACGGAATCAAATCGTGAAGAGATTCTCCAACTTGCTGCATCAGTTGATCAATACAGTCAAAACATTATTGCTAAAGCGCTGGTGCAGAGTGCAAAAGAGATGAAGTTAGTTCTCATGGAGGTAGGTGAAGTTAAAGAGGTTCCTGGCCACCATATATCTGGAGTAATTAACGGATCTGAAATTACTGTCGGCCAATTAACACAAGTAGCACCTGACTGGCTCGTGCTGTCGCATCCTTTAGTAGTTGCAGTTTCGCGGAATGGAATTCTCATTGGAGCGATTGGGTTAAACGATCCACTTCGTCCGGAATCTAAAGCGGTAATTGGGCAGCTTCGAAAACTAGGAGTTCAAAGAATCGCATTAGTAACAGGAGATAAGGATTCAACGGCACAAGAAGTCGCAGCCTCTGTTGGAATTACCGAGGTTTATTCGCACGTGAGCGCACAAGGCAAACTAGATATAACAGAAAAATTGATGCACAACTCACATGGAAGCGTGATTGTTGTAGGTGATGGAATCAATGATGCGCCAGCTTTGGCAATGGCCCATGTCGGAGTTGCGATGGGCGCGCGGGGTGCAACGGCAGCAAGCGAGGCCGCCGATGTGGTCATTGTTGAGGACTCACTTGAGAATCTGGCCCAGGCAATTCAGATAGCTCAACGCTCTAGAAGAAAGGCCATCGAAGCCGCCTCAATAGGTATGTCTCTCTCCTTTCTCGTCATGCTTGCTGGGGCTTTTGGCATTGCAACCGCTAGCGAAGGTGCATTGTCACAAGAGGTTATCGATGTAGTAGCCATCCTCTGGGCGCTCACGGTTTTGAGAGAAAAATAGCCCTCCGTAATCACCCCTAAGGGGTGAGGAAAAGTTGAATTATTTGGTGGGTTAACCCACCCTTAAGCCATGAGCGCAAAGTCAACACGAATCCGAGGGGTGAGACTTCCACGTGCCCACCCTCCGGCGATTTCGAACTCATTTCTCTCACGCAAAGAATTATTCTCACTTTTTGAAGATCAAACTCCTGGGGCAACCCTAGTTGTGGCTCCAGCAGGCTATGGAAAGACAATGTTGGTTTCTGAGTGGGTCCAAACAAGTGCGCGACCAACAATTTGGTACACGGCAGATATCAGCGACTCATTCGTAGATTTTAAAAAGCACCTCATCGATGGAATTGAAGAGTTTATTCCAAACTGGAAGTCATTGAGTAGCAGGATAGATAATTTCAATGGAACAAGCTCCATTATAGATCTTGTAAAAATAGTGGGTTCGTATCCTGGTCAAGTCAACTTTGTTATTGATTTTGCCCGCGGTGTCTATGAAGGAGTCTTGCCATTTCGCCAACTACTCATTGATGCCGTACCCGAGAATGTACATCTAATTATCATCCGACGAACAACATTAGATACGAGTCTGTCCCGATATGCCTCCTTAGGTAATTTAACGTTAATTACAAGTGAGGATTTGAAGTTTTCAGATTCAGAGGTTGCCGCAGTTGCATTGATTAACAATGTAGATTTGAGTGAGAATAGAAATACGGCAGAGTTAAAACTATGCAATGGCTGGCCAGCTGCGGTTCAGTTAATGTGTAGAAATATTAGTAAAGGAAATTCTCACAGTAAGTTCACCGATGCGATAACAGCAAATGTAAACCCGCTAAACATTTTGGCCTTAGATGCATATAATTCACTAAGCGAGTCCCATCGCAACATGATTCTAAAGTTATCTTTAGTAGAAGAGTTTGATAATGAAATCGCCTCGCTTATATTGGGGAGTGAGTATTCAGAGTCTTTCTTAAATAAATTGGTAACTGATGGGCTCTTTATTACTGCATCAACAACGATGAATCGTACTTTTAGATTTAACCCTCTCGTCTATGAAGCTTTAACTCAGATTCCTCAGAGAGATATGAACGTTGCAAAGCAAGTTCATAGCTTGTTAGCTGAACTCTTCTTAGAACGCGAAGAGCCATCCAAGGCGTTGGATCACGCTTTCGCATCAGGTGACAAAGAGTTTTTTACAGAGTTGTTTAGGTCAAACGTTCGAGAAATGGCTGATATTGGGCGCGGAGATCTTCTCATAAAATGGTCCCACTTTGCCGGAGATGACTCAGCGCATGGAGAGCTCATGCGCAAAACAATAAAAATAATTGGCCATCTTGTGAATTCAGATTTCCTTAAGGCAGAGGCAATGGCTGCAGAACTTGAAACTCTTGCACAAAATGGTCCTGAGAATTCATATATTGAGAAATTGTGCGCGATGGTGCGCTCACATGTTTACTTTGCTCGCGGAGATTTTTCTCGAGCAGTAGAGTTTTTAGGAAAGGCAGTTTTCAGCCCTGATCAGAATCCATCATCGCTGCAAAGCGGAGACCACATTGCCTTACTGCGTCTTGCCGCAGATAACGCATTTCTTCACGATGATTTTGAAGAGTTACGCAGGTGTCATGAAGAGGCTAAGGAACTTCTAGCAATAAATGTCACGCCCAGTTCTACCTACTATCTCAACTGCATCAAAGCCATGCTCCTGTACTCAGAAGGCCAATACTTCCAAGCCGCCGAAGTTGCCAGGATTGCCAGAGTGCAAGCACAGGAGAATAACTACGGGACATTTTTGGCTCCGCTGGACGTATTAATGGTTACTGTGCGATGTTTGTTAGAGGCGTCAAAGCTCGATGAAGCGATCCAGACTTGCAAATTAATTATGGAGTTAGCAAGCGAGTCGAAGATTTGGCCGTGGTATTTCATGGCAGAAGGAACAATAATCAGGATTCAGATTAGTCATGGCCAGAATTCCCAAGCATTTGATGAGATTACAAGGCAGCGCAACGCGTTAGCGGGTTTTTCAGTTAGGAATGAATTGGGGTGGCTCGTTGACATGAGCGAAATTTTTTTGAAGCTCTCTCTCAAAGATGCTTCACGAGTTGAAGAGTTGGCTAATCGAATGCCACAAATTGAGTTGGTCAGGCAAATTCAATTGGGTTACAAGTTCACAAAAGATTCAAAAAAGACATTAACCCTAATTTCGTCTATGCCAGAAGTTACTGCTCGAGAGAAAATACAAAAATGGCTTACCGAAGCTAGCGCAAACCGCGATCAGGAAAAACTGGCGTCCATGTCGCTCGTCAAAGCGCTAGATCTAGGTGCTGAATGTGGTTATCGCGAGTATTTCTTGCGCCAACTCGATCTTTATCCGCTCATAGTAAAAGCCGCAGCTATTAGACCGACAATTTATCTGGAGAATCTCGTACAAGATATGGCTGATCGGATAAATATAATTACACGCTCATCCGGTGAGCTCGAAGAGAACCTCACTAACCGTGAGTTAGAGATTCTCAAGCACCTCAACAGCGGCAATGCCATTAGCCAAATAGCAAAATCTCTTCATATTTCACAGAACACAATGAAGACACATCTTCGCAATATGTATCGTAAGTTGAGTGCCGATGGCCGCCATAGCGCCGTCGATAAAGCTAAGAAGCTCCTACTTATTTAAGTTTCTAAGGCCTAGGCTTTGAATCTATGTCGAAGCCCCTCGGAATTTCATACTGGAAGCTATGGATCGCCACCGCCGTTTCAAATCTTGGCGACGGCGTGTCTATGGTGGCCTATCCATGGCTGGCATCTGCAGTTACGCGCTCGCCACTGTTAATTGCAGCCGCTGGCTTTGCCTCACGCTTGCCATGGTTGATTTTTACATTACACGCTGGCGTGCTTACCGATCGCTTTGATAGGCGCAAACTAATTGTCGGTATGGATTTTCTGCGCGGAATTTTGACAGTTTTCGTTGGTGTGATTGTTTGGAGCAACAAGGAATCACTTCCATCCCTCAATGACTTAACAAAGATTACAGATCTAGAAACTAATTGGCCGCTTTACTTAACTCTTGTGCTTACTGCGTTTCTATTCGGACTTGCTGAAGTATTGCGCGATAACAGCGCTCAGACATTGATGCCATCAGTAGTTGATAAAGAGAATTTGGAAAAAGCTAATAGTCGCATGTGGTCGGCCGAAGCACTGACAAATAGTTTTATCGGTCCGCCTTTGGGTTCTCTATTAATTGGTGTCGCAATATTCCTACCCTTCTTTTTCGATGCAATCTCATTCTTTATTGCAGTTGCTTTAGTGGCATCTCTTTCTGGAAGCTTTGAACCAATTGAAGGCGATGAACCTCGGGAAAAAATAAATTTCAAGGCTGAAATCAAAGAGGGTTTTGCATGGTTATGGGCACATCCACTTCTGCGTCCTATGGCGATAATCTTGGGTTGCTTGAATGGAATAGGAACGATGGTCGGTGCGGTCTTTATTCTTTATGCTCAAGAGGTTTTACACACGACGGTATTCATCTTCGCAATTCTTGGTACTGGCGGTGCTGTTGGCGGAATCCTTGGTGGGATTTTCGCTCCCAAAATCTCTACTGCCTTAGGAAGCGGACCTTCGTTATGGCTTGCGCTTGCATCCGTTCCAATCGCTAATCTCATTATCGGCATGACTACTTCTTGGCAGGTTGTGTGGATAGTGATGGCCTTTGAAACTTTCCTCGCTGTTCTTTGGAACACGATTACCGTGTCATTACGTCAAAGCATTATTCCAACCCATTTACTGGGGCGAGTGAACTCGGTGTATCGCTTCTTCGCCTGGGGCTCGATTCCGATTGGGATGCTCCTTGGCGGGGGAATGGTCAGCGCATTGGCTCACTATTTTTCAAGGGAAAGCGCATTGCGGGCACCCTTTTTTGCCTCAGCGGCTTTGGGGTTAGTTTTATTGGTAATGGCAGCGCCCCGATTAACCACGGCAAAGATTGATGCCGCAAGGGTCGAAGTTTAGTTTTTACAACATTTCGTTATTTAAGCCTCACATAATTCTCTCCGAGCATAACCCTGCATTTCATGTTGACCCTTTCATATGACGTACGGCAGACTTCCTCCACCAAAGGCGTAGGTGTGGGGTAGGTCGACTCTCCACATTGAGCCTTCATTACCCTCGAGGAGATCAAATGAAACTAACACGCGGTGCAAAGTTTGCACTTGCTGTTGCGGCTTCAAGTGCGTTGGCAGTATCACTGCTAACACCGGCACAGGCGGCAACTCGTTCGACAGTAATCCTGCACGAGACAAACTCAATCACGGGTTTGAACTGCAGCCTTTCTGCAACAAACTCAACAACTTGTTCTGCAGTTGCTTACTTGCAAGGAATGGGTTTTAACTACTACAACAACAAAAAAGAGCTCGTTAAGAACTCAACATTTGGTTCATACAAGCTCGTAAAGAATACTGCAACAGATTTCCGTGTGATGTACACAGTTGCACCAGGACGCGTCTGGTCAGATGGAACACCTATCACCGGAGTAGATCTATTGCTCTCGCACGTTCTCAACAGCAATGCATATTCAATTGCTGCAGGTCTAGGTGACCCAGAAGGCAAAGATGCTCCAGCATTTAATGGTCTTGGATACTCAGGTGTTTACGATGCAAATATCGTGGGAGTTCCAACACTTTCAGCTGATGAAATGTCTGTAACTCTTCAGTATAAGAAGCGCATTGCTAACTGGGATGTATACGGTCCTGGACCATCATCAGTGCACGCACTTGTACTTATGGCAGAAGGAAAGACGGAGCTCCAATCTGTTGCAGCTAACAACGCCGCAAAAGATCGCTTCCTTGCAGCCTTCAAGTCAAAAGACACAGCTCTTCTGAAGAAGATGGGCAAGATTTGGACCGATGATTTCACAATTACAACTGTTGATTCTAAGACGAATCCACTTCTTCTTATAAGTAATGGTGGATTTATTCTAGATAGCGCAGTTGCAAAGACTTCTGTAACACTTAAGAAGAACCCAAAGTACAACTCAGGTCCCGCAATGAGCGGAACAGTTGATACTGTTGTATTTAAGTTCATCGGTGATGGAACAGCTGCTGCACAGGCGCTTGCAAACGGTGAGTTAGATGTATATGCCGGTCAAGCAACTGCCGATGGTGTTGCAAAGCTCAAGGCGATTCAGAATGTGAACGTTGTTGGTAAAGAAGAAGTTGCTTACGAGCACTGGGATCTTCACTACAACACTGCACCAGATGAGGCTCCATATACTGGTTTATTCTCAGTAAAAGACGGTGCAAAGTCGCTTGCTCTTCGCAAAGCATTCTTGCTCGCCTTGCCTCGTAATGAAATCATGGAGAAGCTAATCGCACCAATTAATGATGTAACTACTCCAATTGCTTCAACTTGGGTTTCTCCAGGTTCAGCACTCTATGCAAAGGTCACTTCTGCAAACGGTTCATCTTTCTACTCACGTGGAACACAAGAAACCCGTAATAAGAGTGCTCTTGCATTAGTACAGAAGTTCTATCCAAATGCACTTAAGAGTCCTCTTAAGGTCCGCGTATTAGTACCGGGTAACAACCCACGACGCGCATCAGAGTTCGCTCTTGCAAAGGCAAACATGGCTAAAGTCGGCTTTGATTTAGTTGGAGATGTCCGTACTGACTGGCCATCAAAGCTAGGTAACTCAGATTACGATGCATACTTCTTTGCTTGGGTTGCATCTTCAGTTACTCAGCGTCAATCAGCTGAGGTCTTTGATACTAATGGCGGAAATAACATCTTGGGTTATAGCAACCCTGCAGTCGATGCGATTATCGCAACATTGGATGCTCCACTTTCAGAGTCAATCCTTGCAGCTAAGTACATTCAAATTGAGCGTCTAACAAATGCAGATGCAATTACCCTTGGCGTGTTTATTCACCCAGGAGTTGCTGCTGTGAACAAGGATCTCAAGAATGTAAAGCCAGGCCCACTGTCTCCACAAATGGTGTGGAACTACTGGGAGTGGACCTACTAAAGGCTAGATACCTTTAGTTTCACATAGGTAGTAAAAGTGACACCTGGAAGGCAACTTCCAGGTGTCACTGCCTGTATAGTCCGATAAGTTTTAATGCTGTGTCTTTTCTTGTTAGAGAGGGAATTAAACTGATGTTTGCTTTCATTATGCGGCGGTTGGGCATACTCGGCGTAATTCTCTTTGGCTCGAGTTTTCTTCTTTACAATTTGGCAGCATTCTCTGGTGATCCATTAGCGGATTTGAGGCTCAGCACCGATCCGAACCGCGATTTTTTAATGACCTCTTTGACACGCGAGCTACAGCTAGATGTCCCACCTCCAGCTCGATATTTCCTCTGGATAAAAGGGGTTTTTGGAATATTTGTGGGAAATCCAAACTTTGGAATGACCCGCGAAGGGCAAACCGTAATTAGTGATCTCCAGTTAGCAATTCCAGTGACAATCCGCTTGGTTCTCTCTGCAACGATTCTTGCAATTATTCTAGGTATCGGTATCGGTATCGTGACAGCATTGCGTCAGTACAGCCGCTTTGACTACGCAATGACTTTTGTTGCATTCTTGATGTTTTCACTACCAATTTTCTGGGTTGCGGTTTTGCTCAAAGAGTACTTAGCGATCTCATTTAATAACTTCTTGCGAGCCCCAGAAGTGCCACTCAAATTCCTCATTTTCTTTAGCCTTTTTAGTGGTGTTTTTTGGGCCTCTGTCGTTGGGGGGTCGCGAAAAGTATTTTGGATTATTTTCGGATCCGCTGCAGCGATTTCTGCGGGAATCGTAACTCTTATGGGTCAGGCTAACTGGTTCTTAAATCCCGGTTTAGGTCCAATAATTGTATTTGCCCTATCAATTGGAATCGCCTTTGCAGTAACTCAACTCTCTGTTGGAATTTCAAATAGGGCGGCGCTTCGCGCATCTTTGACTATGTCGGGTCTGGCACTTGTGAGTTATTACCCAGCTAACTGGGTCTTTGATAATCACCCAGGTGCCATTGGCATTCTTCTTATGGCGGTAGTTGCATTGTTAATTGCAGTACTGAGCGCGCGAGCATTTTCGAAAATCGACCGCGGGCCAATCATTCGAACAACCATAATCACGGCATTTCTATCCGGCTTTATTATTGTTGTGGACAAGTTTATGCAGACGTGGAAGCCCTACATGGAGACCGATGCTATTAATTATCGGCCGGTGCCTACTATCGGCCAGAGAAATGACTTATTAGACACCTCTGATTTTTGGATCTCAAATCTTGATGTAGTAACTCACTTATTCTTACCTACCCTTGCACTGACTCTAATCTCATTTGCCGGGTATATCCGATACTCACGTGGAACTTTGCTGGAAGTCCTTAATCAAGATTACATCCGCACGGCGCGTGCCAAGGGTCTTCCCGAGCGAACTGTCATTATGCGACATGCATTTAGAAATACCATGATTCCGCTTACTACTATCATGGTCGTAGATTTTGCAGGGGTTGTTGGTGGAGCTTTGATTACAGAGCGCGTTTTTGGCTGGTCTGGAATGGGTACCCTGTTCTTTAGAGGAATATCATCTTTTGATTTAAATCTACTTATGGGCGTCTTCTTTGTGACTGCGACCTTATCGGTTTTAGCTAATTTAATTGCCGATTTACTGTATTCAGCCTTAGACCCTCGAATCAGAGTAGGAAGTGGTGCCTAATGCTTAGAAAATCTAAAACCTCCCAAACTTCTACTGAAATCTTGAGTGGCGAAAATGCGATCTCTAACAAGGAAGTTGAAGGATTAAGCCAAGGCCAAATTGTTGTTCGTAGATTTTTTCGTCACCGTGCAGCAGTTGTTGCGTTAGTTACAATTTTTTCAATTGTTATTTTTGTTTTTACAGCTTTAGATTTCAGGTTATTTGGTGTCTGGCGCATTCCAGGATGGTGGAAGTGGACGACTGAAGACCTTCCTGAGTTACGTTTTGGTGATTGCCCAGGTGACACGATTGGGTGTCCAACGATAAGCATTCGCCCCAAGTTCTTGGGCGGCGCAGGAATTGGTCTAGGTACTCACCCATTTGGTCAAGATGATATTGGTCGCGACTTCTTTGCATTAGTAATGAAGGGTGCGCAGCGCTCATTATCGGTGATGATTGTGATTGGGATTCTAGGCGGAACCATTGGAACTATTGTTGGTTCAATCTCAGGTTTTTACCGTGGAAAAGTCGATTCGATTTTGATGCGCTTTACTGATTTCATCATCACGGTACCAGCCATTGTTATTGGATCTGTCATCGGGTACCACTTCGGTAATTTAGGTGCGATTTTCCTAGCATTTTACTTAGGTTTATTTGCTTGGACTGGTCTGTCACGTTTAGTAAGAGGCGAATTTTTAACATTACGAGAGCGAGAGTTTGTGGATGCCGCTCGTGTTGCTGGTGCAACTAATCGTCGAATTATCTTCAAGCACATTTTACCTAATGCAGTCGGAGTCATCATTGTTTCAGTTACCTTATTGATGTCTGGTGCAATTCTGCTCGAAACAGCGTTGTCTTATCTTGGATTTGGAGTTGTCCCTCCCGATGTTTCTTTGGGACTATTAATCAGCCAGTACCAGGATTCATTTACAACGAGACCATGGCTCTTCTGGTACCCCGGTCTTTTCATTATTTCAATTGCTCTGAGTATAAATTTCATCGGTGATGGCCTACGTGATGCTTTCGATCCTCGACAACGTCGCCGAATCTCTAAGAAAGAGCGCCAAGACTCGGCTTCAGCGAGAAAGTTGGCACAGATCAATGATTAAAGTCGTGGGCGAAAAACTTTCACAGGATCTCAAAGATGTACAAAGCGGGCATACCTTTAGCGATGAACTCTTTTCTTCGCAACCTCGCCATGTGGGCGCAAACTCCAGAGTCACTCTTAGGAGAATCACCAAGACGTCGAGGAGAATCACTTCCGGGCAACAGATCACTCTTGTGCAGTCCTCGCGAATGACGACGACTCGGAGCTGGAGCGGCCCACGCGTAATAAGCTCTTCCATCGACGAAAATAGCCATGCTGTATTTAGTCTCGATCTCATCGATGCGATCCCAACTAGCAGTGATCTCTTTGGTTGGGTTAACAATCTTGATGCCTTCATCAAAGACAATGACATACGGTTTGATGAAACACAGATAGCTTCCAAAGATTGCGATTGCGCAGACAAGCACCGTGATGAGTACATCCGCCGTACTTCCGAAGAAAAAGCTCTGGATAGTGAAACCAATAAAGAATGTGATCAAAACCCAACCAGTAAACAAGGCGCTTCCGGATCGGAACTTTTCGGGGTTTGTCATTTAGCAAGTTTCTCACACAAGGAGGCATCCCTATGAGCA
>CAFBRV010000008.1_pt1 | contig 19402 bp, 21 predicted proteins | sample 7270191 | NCBI WGS metagenome assembly CAFBRV01 (sample SAMEA6814197, study PRJEB35770) | uncultured Actinomycetes bacterium | biome: Freshwater; feature: Freshwater reservoir; material: water | place: Czech Republic | collected 2016-11-09 | depth 30m m
GCCGGCGCTGACCACTTCTTTGCAGCTGGCAAGTTAACCCACAATTGGAAGCCGTGGAATAAACCGCCGGACATCACTAAATGCTCAGGGGGAGTTTCAATATGTAAAATTCCCGCCCCAGCGGTCATCCATTGAGTATCTCCATTTGAAATCGTTCCGCCGCCGCCATTGTTATCTTTATGATCAAAGATTCCATCGATTATGTATGTGACCGTTTCAAAACCTCGGTGTGGATGCCAAGGAGTTCCCTTTGGTTCACCCGGTGCGTATTCAACTTCGCCCATCTGATCCATCATGATGAATGGGTCGAGCTCGGACATATCGATTCCCGCAAATGTTCGGCGAACTGGAAATCCCTCGCCCTCGTATCCCTGCGGCGCAGTAGTAACGCTCTTCACCGATCGCGCGCGTGCGCCCACAACCTCTTGGACTCGTGGCAATACAGTGATATCGGCAACGGTTACAGCAGGCATCTCAACTCTCCTTAGTCGCTCCCAAGGGTAGTTGAACTTTCAACTACATGCAACCCGTACTAAACCCAAACTCCGACTTCGTCGACTGAAAAGAAAGTACACAGTCTCCTCTAGCCGTTCTTTGGGTTTAGGCTCTGAGAATGCTAAAAATCCAATGCATCACCATTGATTGCCACAATCCGGCAGCGCTCGCACAGTTCTGGGCAGAGGCACTTGGCTGGAAGATGGATGAAAATCCCACCGAAATTGAGGCCTACATTGAAAAGAATCTAGGACCATCTAACACTGATGGCTACCCAGACCTTCTCTTTATTAAAACGCCTGATCAGAAAAGCGTCAAAAATCGAATGCACCTAGATCTTCGTCCAGAAAATCAAATGGAAGAAGTTGAACGCCTTGAAAAACTCGGCGCTAAACGAATTGAAATAGGGCAGTCAAGTTATAGCGAAACAACGTGGATCGTTATGGCAGATCCTGAAGGAAATGAATTTTGCGTACTTAAAGCCCTTGGTTAGAGGGCTTTAAGCGCAGAGACAACCTTAGTAAGCGATGCTTTGGCATCACCGAACAAGAGCATGGTCTTAGGATCATACAAAAGTTCGTTTTCGATTCCAGCAAAACCTGGACGCATCGAACGCTTCAAGAAGATGACGTTAGCGGCATTTGATACCTGCAGAATCGGCATTCCATAGATTGGACATCCTGGAGTATTTTCAGCTGCAGGATTAACAACGTCGTTCGCACCGATCACGATTGCTACATCGGTCTGGCTAAAGGTTGGATTAATCTCATCCATCTCCTCTAACTGATCGTATGGAACATTTGCTTCAGCTAATAAAACGTTCATATGTCCAGGCATGCGACCGGCAACGGGGTGAATTCCATATGCAACATCAATGCCTTTGGAAATCATCAAATCCGCTAATTCGCGAACAGTATGTTGTGCCTGTGCAACGGCTAAACCAAAGCCCGGCACGATTACAACTCGACGTGAATAGTTAAGAAGGATTGCAACGTCATCGGGTGAACCTGAACGCACTGGACGCTCTTCGGCAGAATCTGATGCAGCTTGTGGCTTTGCAGTGAATGCACCGAAGAGAGTTCCAAATAATGAACGTCCCATTGCCTCGGCCATAAGGCGAGTCAAGATAGTTCCAGATGCACCGACAAGAGTTCCTGCGATGATTAAGAGGACTGAATCAAGTACATAACCGCTTGCTGCCACAGTCAAACCAGTGAATGCATTTAATAGTGAGATAACGATAGGTACATCTGCGCCTCCAACTGGAAGAACAAAGAGCACACCAAAGAGAAGTGACAAGCCGGCAAGCACGAGTAGAGGCGTCGTTCCAAGAGCTGAAACAACCCAACCGCCAACTCCAATTACGCTCACTAAAGTGGCGGCGATTATGAATCGTCCAGCAGGGAAAACCACTGGTCGAGTAGTCATTAGCTCTTGTAACTTCATAAAGGTAATGATCGAACCACTGAAAGATACGCAGCCGACGATCACAGTAAATACTGTGAAGATAACTTCAGCTGTTGTTGCTTCAGCACCTAGGTGAAGATATTCAACAATTGCCACAAGTGCAGCTGCTCCGCCACCCACACCATTAAATAGTGCAACGAGTTGAGGCATCTGTGTCATCTGTACTTTACGAGCCGCAGGTACACCAATGACTAATCCAACAACTATCGCTCCAAGAATCCAACCAAGATTATTAAGTGGAAGCGTTGATCCAGGTATTGCATAGAAGAAAACAACGAGTGTTGCTAGCGTTGCACCGAATGCACCAATTAAGTTACCTCGACGGGCAGTCTTTGGATGTGAGAGGCCTTTAAGGGCCAAGATAAATGCGACGCCTGCGGCTAGGCCGATGAGGTCATACAGTATGCGGCTCATTATTTCTTTCCCTTGAACATTTCAAGCATTCGATCGGTAACAACAAATCCACCAACCATGTTGATGGTAGCCAACACGATCGCTGCAACTGCAAGACCGAGTTCAAGATTGGTTGAACTGTGATCGGCCACGATAATCGCACCGACAAGGATCACACCGTGGATTGCATTAGCACCTGACATTAATGGTGTGTGCAATGTGGAGGAGACCTTAGATACAACTTCAAAGCCAACGAAAACGGCTAAAACAAAGATAGAAACGATTGCTATCGGCTCCATTTACTTACCTCCTGCATTTCTACGAGATCCACCATGCGTAACGGCGGCCCCATTGATAATTTCATCTTCGAAGTTGAGAGCGAATGCGACCTTGTCGTCATCTTTGGCTGGGGTAGTAAAGAGAGTCAGAAGATTTACCACGTTACGTGAGTACAAGAACGATGCGTGGAATGGAAGCTGACTTGGAACATCTTTTCCACCCCAGATTCGAACTCCACCCGATGTTGTAATAATTTCTCCAGGTTTTGATCCCTCGACGTTGCCACCAGTTTCAGCAGCTAAGTCAATGATGATTGTGCCGGGCGCCATTGAATCGACCATTGCCTGTGTCATTAAGCGTGGTGCTTGTCGACCAGGAACAGCTGCAGTAGTAATGACTACATGCGACTTTGCAATAAAAGGTGTCAGAAGTGCTTGCTGTTGCGCCGCACGATCTTCAGTCATCTCGCGTGCATAACCACCGGTGCCCTCTAAGGCTTCGAGTTCGAGTTCGATAAATGTTGCACCCATCGAACGAACTTCATCGGCAGATGCTGGGCGAACATCGTAGGCAGATACAACAGCGCCTAAGCGACGTGCCGTTGCGATAGCTTGCAAACCTGCAACACCTGCGCCAAGAACTAATACTTGGGCTGGAGTAACCGTACCTGCAGCAGTCATAAGCATTGGGAAAAATCGCGGTGAAAGTTCGGCCCCTACTAACGCGGCACGATATCCAGCGCACAAAGCTTGGGAAGAAAGCGCATCCATCGACTGAGCACGCGAAATTCGCGGAACTAGTTCAAGTGAAAATGCAGTAACCCCTGCAGATACTGCAGCATCGATTGAATCAACGGCAGTGACAGGTGACATAAAACTTATAGTTACCGCGCCTTTTTTCAATGTTGCCATCTGGGTTGGTGTTAAAGGTTGAACTGAGAGAACGGCATCAGCGGCACTGAGAACTTCACCATTCGAGATCGTTGCACCAGCGTTGACATAGTCAGCATCTGTTGCTTGCGAAAGTACTCCGGCACCAGATTCGATAACAACATCGAAACCTAGTCGAGTCAATTTATTGATAATGTCGGGAACAAGCGCTACGCGCTTTTCACCCTCACGAATTTCTTTAACTACGGCTATGCGCATGCGGGAAATACTACTGGCTAGAGCCTTTCAGGTCACCTCTGACAAGGTGATACAGCAATGATTGAATGGTGGTTCTGCGGTGATATGCCTCTCGCCAAATGAGTGATTTTGTTCCGTCAATCACAGAGGCTTCGACCTCTTCGCCACGATGCGCAGGTAAACAGTGCATGAATACAGAATCTTTTTGTGTAAGTGACATTAAATTTTCTGTAACTGCAAATGGTGAGAGTGCTAGCACTTTCTCATCGCGTTCATCGACAGAGTCACCCATCGACATCCATACATCGGTATATAAAACGCTTGCATCTTTCGCCGCAGCTTCTGGATCATGAAGTACTTCAATTTTCCCACCACTTTTCGCTGCAATCTTTTTCGCGATTTCAACAACAAGAGGATCAGGAGCCCAACGTCCTGCTGGCGTAGCCGCAACTACATGCGCGCCCATAATTGCACCCATAACTAACCAAGCATTCGACATATTGTTTCCATCGCCTAAGTAAACAAATTTGCGCCCATCAATATTTTTTCCAAAGTGCTCGCGAATAGTTAACCAATCTGCAAGAAGTTGTGTCGGATGATCATCATCTGTCAACGCATTAATTACTGGAATCGATGCGCATTCACCCAACTCATCAACGTCGGATTGAGCAAAGGTTCTAATAATCAACGCACTGCAGTAACCACTAATTATCTTTGCCGTATCGGAAATGCTTTCACCACGACCCAACTGCAGTTCATCGCCTCGGATGAAGATTGGGGTCCCGCCAAGGTGGGCAACGGCCGTCTCTGACGAGAGTCGCGTCCGAGTGGAGGGCTTGGTCATAAAAATGGCAACGCTCTTATTGGCCAGTGCAGTACTAGATCGCAAGGGATTAGTTGCAAAATCGGCTGCCGTTTCAAGCAACAGCTCAATATCGGGGCGACTGAGATCTTGCGTGCGCAGTAAGTCCTTCATTTGCGAATTCTACCCGTAGTTTCTCAGGCGCCGTAGGTATTCTTATCCACCTCATGGGAATCTTCAGAAAAGGCACGATCGAGAGCGAGTCAGATACCGATCTCTTAACTAGACCTGTCCTGGAAGAAGACGATGGGGGGCATGATCGCTTTGCCCACTATGTAAAGAAGGACAAGATTGTTGAGTCAGCGGTAACAGGTAAATCAGTGCGCGCCTTGTGCGGGAAAAAGTGGACACCATCGCGAGATCCTGAAAAATATCCGATTTGCCCAACATGCAAGGAAATCTATTCAGGCCTGAAGCAAGCGCCTGAAGATAAATAGTGATGCGCGGTAAGTTTCGCATCGCAACAATCTCGTTGCTCTGCACGATGCTCTCATTCTCGCTGGCCTCTAGCGCGGCTGAAAATCAACCTCGCACAATAGTTAGCGGGTGGATTCCATATTATTCAGTTAAAACAGTGCTCCCTTTCATTAAGAAATTACCCACTGTTACTCCTCCACTTGCCGGTGCCCCAGTTACATGCGAGCCAAGCGAATACGCCCCAGAAGATATCGCTGCGCTTAATGCTTCATACCTATTTACTAATAAAGATTTAATGAAAGAGGTGATGCCATTCTGGTTTACTCTAAAGTCGCCGACCGTAATTCGTAACGACTACACAACCGGCAATCCATCATGGCCGATGGCCGACACGCTTTGTTTAATGCGCAAGTCTGGCTTGAAGATTATCCCCACTATGACAGATGGGACTAGCAAGTTAGTTCTCGCTGGATATTTAGCCAATCCTCAAACGCGAACATCGATAGTGAATACAATTGTTGATCTAGTAAATAAAAATGGATTTGATGGAATCGATTTAGATTTTGAGGGATTTGCCTTTGTGGATGGCTCTTCAACATGGTCTAAGACTGCGCCTAACTGGGTAAGTTTTATTAAAGAATTGAGTGTTCAACTTCAAGCATCCCAAAAACTACTCTCTGTTTCTACGCCCTATGCATATAATCCAACTGAAAAGCAAAAGGGATACACGGTTTATGCATGGGCCGAAATCGCTTCGAGCATTGATCGATTAAGAATCATGACGTATGACTATTCAGTTGCAAAGCCCGGCCCTATTGGCCCGATTACTTGGACTGAAAAAACATTGAAGTATGCAGTAAGTATTATGCCCGCCTCTAAAGTCTTCATAGGCTTACCTGGATATGGCCGTGATTGGATCACTTCAATTGTTGGAACATGTCCCACAAATGCACCGCCTTCAGTAAAAATTTCAGCCAAAGCTGCAACTTTTAAAATGAACTATGCCAATACTAAAGCGGCAATTGATAAAGCAACTCCAATATTCGATGTGAAGAATAGTGAAGCAACGTATTCATATGTTCAAACATTTAACGGAGTGACATCTAAAGGGGCCGCTACCTCATGCGCCGTATCTCGTACGGTTTGGTATCAAAATGATCGCAGTTATCTGGAGAGAATGAACTTAGTTGCGTCCTATCAACTGGGTGGTGCCGCCCTATGGACCCTTGGCATGGAAGATTCCACTGCAACAACTGCGATGCGAAACGTCGCTCTTGCTATTGCACCAGATACGGTCCTAAGTTCTTTAACCGTTGAAAATACTGACTCAAAATCCGTGAACTTTGGCGATGTCTTCAATCTCAGAGGTGTTCTGACTCTAAAAGACATGACGCCGATAGCTGGACTTGAAGTAAGTATTGAAATGAAGCGCGAAAACGAAACTACATGGAGCGCAATTGCCGCGCTGACAACGGCAGAAGATGGATCAATATCGACTCCCATAACTATCGGAGGAAGTGCATCCTTCCGCTTGACCACAACTGGTACCTGGGAACGTGCGGAATCAGCGAGCAACATAGAGCTTGTAACGGTTCGCCCGAAACTCATTCTTGAGCGGCCTTCCACAGTTGCGCATGGTAATTCGATACAAGTAAAAGGAACGTTATTGCCTCGCGCGAGTGGAGCAATCGTGACGCTGCAACAATTTGTAGCGGGTAAGTGGCAAAATATTAAGGTGAGTTCAGTAACTGATTCAAATGGCGAATTCATTGTTGAAACTGCCGAAGCAACAAAGGGAATTGTGGTTCTGAGAGTTCAGATTGTTGCGGGAAAGCAGGAAGTAATTTCGCCTGAATTTTCAGTCGTGGTGCGTTAATTATGGCCAAGCTCGAAGAGGCAGTTGGTACAAAAATTGAGGAGAATTTAGAAGAGGCAATTAATGCCGCCTTTATAAGCGAAAGACCATGGGTCACAATCGTTTGGGATGATCCAGTGAATCTCATGTCGTATGTCACCTATGTTTTAATGGAGCTTTTCAATTTCACGCAGCAGAAGGCCCATGAATTAATGATGCAGGTGCATACTCAAGGCAAAGCGGTCGTATCGACGGGAAGTCGCGAAGAAATGGAGCGCGACGTGTCGAGATTGCACGAATATGGTCTTTGGGCAACGCTTCAGCGGGCAGATCAGTCGTTATGAGCAAGAATTCAGATGCCGAGAATCCTGGATTTACTCGCCACGGAAAAAATGACTATGTTGCGAATTTTTCACCATCTGAAAGTGAAGTCCTAACAAATCTCGTTGCGCAGATAATTGAACTATTAGGTGAGCGCACAGATAACCACAGCGAAGATCCATTAGCTGCGATGGTAGGAATTACTAGCCATGACTCACCTCCTGAAGACGAAGTTCTACTTCGCTTGTTACCAAATGCTTATGCCGATGACGTCGATGCCGCTGAATTTCGTCGGTATACCGAATTAACTTTGCGCGCTAAAAAATCTGCCCATGCGAAAACAATGCATTCAGATTTGTTGGACTCTCCGGATGGCTGTATCGACATAGATCATGAAGGTGCAAATGCTTGGCTTGGCGCAATGAATGACATTCGTTTGGCTTTGGGCGTGAGATTAAAAGTTGAGAGTAACTCTTATGAGGAGCTGGAGATTTTGGCGCCCGATGATCCAATGCGTGGCGTTTACGCAGTTTATAGCTGGTTGGGGTGGCTGCAAGAGAGTTTAATTCAAGCGTTAATGGACGATGCTCTCTAACCTAGTAATACGCAGGGTAGGATTTACGATATGAGCGATGCGCCAATTGGAATCTTTGATTCTGGAGTAGGCGGATTAACAGTTGCTAGATCCATTTTAGATCAGCTCCCAAATGAATCCACACTATATATAGGTGATACAGCACGCGGTCCATATGGACCTCGACCATTAGCAGAAGTTCGTGAGTTTGCACTTGAGAGTTTAGATTTCCTTGTCGAGCAAGGTGTAAAGGCGATTGTCATCGCATGCAATACCGCTAGTGCTGCGATGTTGCGCGATGCGCGCGAACGTTACTCAATTCCAGTTATTGAGGTTATCCAACCAGCGGCCCGTCGTGCAGTAGCTGCAACTCGAAGTGGAAAAATTGGAGTAATTGGAACTCGCGCAACTATCGACTCGGCTGCATATTTAGATGCATTTGCTGCAGCGCCTCAACTGGATATAACCTCGATTTCATGCCCACTTTTTGTTGAATATGTTGAGCGCGGTGAAACTTCTGGCGAGGCGATCACTGAGATTGCCCGCGAGTATTTAGCGCCCTTCATCGAAGCAAAGATCGACACGTTGGTTTTAGGTTGCACTCACTATCCACTGTTAACTGGCGTAATTTCATATGTCATGGGCGATGGCGTAACACTGGTTTCCAGCGCCGAAGAAACCGCCAAAGATTTATACAGAACTTTGGTAGAAAAAAATCTATTACGCAATCAACAAAGGGAGCTCCCAACTCATAAGTTCTTAGCAACTGGCGATGCGAAGGCATTTGAGACTCTGGCTCGACGTTTTCTCGGCCCGGAAGTAACTAAAGTAGAACATCAAGAGCTTTAACCTTCACAACCACGTACGACATAACTAAGTAATAGGAGTACAACATGGCAAGAAATGATGGACGAGAAGTTAGCGCTTTGCGCGAAATTAAATTTACACGTGGTTGGTTGGACCATGCCGAAGGTTCGGTACTTGTTGAGTTCGGTAAGACTCGAGTGCTATGTGTTGCATCCTTTTCTCCAGGAGTGCCACGTTGGTTAAAAGACAGCGGAACAGGTTGGGTAACCTCCGAGTATGCAATGTTGCCACGTGCAACTCACACTCGCTCTGATCGCGAAAGCGTAAAGGGAAAACTTGGTGGGCGGACTCAAGAGATATCTCGTTTAGTCGGTCGTTCACTGCGCGCAATTGTCAATACTAAAGAGTTAGGCGAAAACACGATAGTAATTGATTGCGACGTCCTTCAAGCCGACGGCGGAACGCGCACTGCGGCAATCACTGGTGCATATGTTGCATTGGCAGATGCGATTACATGGGCCAAAAGTCAGGGCCACATCAAAGCCACAGCTAATCCATTGAGCGATTCAGTTGCCGCCGTGAGCGTTGGAATCATCGATGGCATACCAATGCTAGATCTTTGTTATGAAGAAGATGTTCGCGCTGGAACCGATATGAATGTCGTAGTTGCCGGCGATGGTCGCTTTATTGAAGTTCAAGGAACTGCAGAGGGAGAGCCCTTCGATAGAGATCTACTTAATCAACTTCTAGACCTTGCAGTCAGCGGATGCAAAGAGTTAAGCGAACTTCAAAAGGGAGTACTTTCTAATTAACTGGCCTTCAACTAAACGATGAAGAGGAAACACATCAGTGTCTAAGAAGTTAGTGATTGCTACCCGTAACGCTGGAAAGATCGTTGAATTTCGCCGAATTCTCGACGCAATTTCAGAAGGCGCTATTGAGTTAATAGGAATCGACCAATTTTCAGAGTTGATTGATGTGGAAGAAACCGGCTCAACTTTTGAAGAGAATGCCCTTCTGAAGGCTAGGTACACCGCAAGAATGACGGGCTTGCCAGCTATTTCCGATGACTCAGGTCTGTGCATAGATGCACTTGGGGGAGCGCCAGGAATCTTTTCAGCTAGATGGGCGGGTCAGCACGGAAACGACAAAGCAAATCTTGAGAAAGTTTTAGATGAATTAAAAGAGGTAACAGATGAAAACCGTGGAGCTCACTTTATTTGTTTCGCCGCCCTTGTATTGCCTGATGGTCGCGAAAAGGTAGCGGAGGGGCGTTTTGAGGGAACAATTCTGCACCGCGCTATTGGAGATCAAGGCTTTGGCTACGACCCAATTTTTCAGCCCCTTGGCATGTCGATTTCGTCGGCGGAGTTGAGCGCTGAAGAAAAGGATGCGGTTAGCCATAGAGGAAAATCACTCCGCGCAATAGCACCACATGTAATAGAAATGCTTGGTGGGCTGGGGTAGCCTTGCCTCATAAGCGCGCGTTATTTGCGTGCGCATCGCTATCCAAGGAGTTATCGTGGCCGTAAAAAAGAAGAGCGCAGCGAAGAAAGTTGCTAAGAAGGCACCCGCTAAACGCGTAGTTAAGAAAACTGCCAAGAAGAGCGTTGCTAAAAAATCAGTAGTTAAAAAGAAAGTTGCTAAAAAGGCTCCAGCTAAGCGCGTAGCTAAGAAGGCAGTTGCTAAAAAGGCTCCAGCTAAGCGCGTGGCTAAGCGGGTTGCGAAGAAGGCCGTTGCTAAGAAAGCTCCAGCTAAGCGCGCAGTTAAGAAGAGCACTGCAAAGCCAGTAACTCAACTTGTAAGCGTTTCAACAACTCCTATGCCGCCGAAACCAACACCTGCTGAAATTAAACCAGTTGCTGTTAAACCAGTTGCAGCTCCTAAACAGAGCACATCAGGTCGAGTTGTTTTCTTAGTTGTCGCAGGAATCGTCATTCTCGCGGCAATTGTCTGGTCAAAGTCGGGTAGCGACAGCGACGATAGTGCAACGCCCACCCCGTCAATTTCTCAGTCTGCAGAGCCAACTGAGTCAGCAACTGCAGAGCCAACTGAATCGGCAACTGCAGAGCCAACTGAGTCAGCGGCGCCAGTTGTCGCAGTCGAGGCTCCATCAAAGTTCGTAGCGCTAAAGAACAGTGATGGATTAAAACTTCGATGGGTAGCTCCATCGGCAGTTGATGGCTTAACCGGATATAACGTCGATGTACGTGCTAACGGTGCTGGTGACTGGATGACAATTGCAACAGTTCCAGCCGATCAACTTACACAAAACGTTACAAAGAGTTCAGATACTGGATGGACGCAGTTCCGTGTTTCATCTGTGTACTCCGACGGACAAGTTGCATCTGCAACGGTCTTTGGAATTCCAGGTGAGTTTAAGTAAAAGTTTAAATAAATAATCCCCAACGCTTGTTGCGTTGGGGATTATTTTTACACCTTTTTAGATGTGCGCAGCAATTGCACCGACATAAGCTCGGACGCCGGCCGGTACTAGGTGAACGCCATCAGGTGCAAAGAATTCAGGATGGCCCTGCGAAATCGCACTCCAGTCGATGAGAATCGCGCCGTATTTCTCGGCGTACTGGGCTATTAAAAGATTATTCTCATCACGCCAACTTCGAGGAACTGCCGTGTTAACTACGATGATTTTAGGTTGATCTTTTACCTCATCAAAAATTTGCGCAACTTGGGCTTCGGTCAATCTATTGTTATTTCCTAGGTTGAAGACAACGGTCGAGCCCGCCATACTCAATTTGTCGTGGGCCATTACTTCAGTGAGTTCAGCTGCCTGTCGTCCAACTCGGGCATTTATGAGTGAGATATGAGCCTTCGTTTCGAGTTCAAAGCGAATTCCGAGAATCACAGAATCACCAGTAACCCACAGGCCCGTTGCGCTCGTCGTTCTATCTTCCGAAATGGAAACATCTGGAATAACCGTGAGATCCTCTTTAACTTGTGCCATTACTCGATCTGAACTCTGTATTGCATTCACAGTTACTATAGAAATCAAAGTAATTAGCGAAACTAATGAGAGTGCAACTAACGTCTTCTGCCGCAGTTGTACTCTCTTCGTTCGATATTTCATACCTTTAAACCAGTACTCAACTAAACCGCTTCTGATTGGAAGTTCAACAAAACGTAGAGAGATATCGGCTAAGGCAAAGACAATAAGAATTCGCAGTGCAGACAGCGCCCAAGCTGATCCTTCAAGATCAACGGCAGGCCTAGTAACTTGAAATACGACCCAGTGCCATAGATAGATTGAGTACGAACGTTCACCTATCCAGACGGCAACCTTGCTACTCAGAACAGGTGCAAATCGTGAAGCGGGGTGAACAATCGACGTAATAATTGCGCAACCAAATAACCCTGCAAGGGGGAATGCTAATTTATAAAGTGTTGGATCGGTTTCATCGATAAATAGAAAGACCGCAAGAATTCCAACAAAACCAAGCACTCCGATTCCATCGATGAAATCTTGCGCACGCCTATTGACATCTACTTTCAAATTTTGCGGTATCCAACTAACAGCCAGGGCGGCTCCTAGGAATAAGCCAATGCTGTGAGTATCAGTACCGAAATAGACATGACTAATCTGAGAAGAGTTAGCGGCATCGACTTGAAAGGAAACAACTAACAGTGCGATGCCGGAAATAGCAGCGATCAGCAGAGCCGCTCCCGGAATTTTGTTTTTGCCTAAATAGCGAAGAACTAGAAGCAAAATCAATGGCCAAACGAGGTAGAACTGAGCTTCAACACCAAGTGACCAGGTATGTTGTAAAAGTGGTGGCCTGGCAATTGAATCGAAATAATCGGTGTGACGAAAAACCAACCACCAATTCATTGCTCCCATGAATGCAAAGGGAGAATCACTAGCAAATCGGCGCGCAGTCTCTGGCGCCCAAACTCCAATAAATATGGCAGTTGTGATCATCATGAAAGCCAGCGGTGGAAGTAGTCGTCGCATGCGGGCCTTATAAAAAGCGCGCAAATCTAAACCGCCACTTCGTGCGATCGAATCTAGAAGTAAACGAGTTATGACATAACCAGAAATTACAAAGAATAGATCTACACCTAAGAAGCCACCGGGAATCCATGCAAAACCTAAGTGATACAACATAACCGCGAGTACGGCTATTGCTCGCAGGCCATCAATGGCAGGGATGTATCGGATACCGCGAAGCGTTGCCATGGCTAACTACTTACGTGCGGCAGATTTCTTAGCAACTGATTTCTTAGCAGTCTTCTTTGGAGCCGCAATTGCGGTTTTCGTGCGTTCACTGGAAACCTTTATGGGACCTGCATTAATAATTGTGTTATCAGGATTCAGATTTTCTACAACGCTTTTATGCAAATCTGATAGACGCTCAAAGGCAGTTTCAAGTCGGGCGCGGGATTGATGTATCGCTCCCTGGGCCGCATCTAGCGAAGCGGTCTGAACCTTGTATAAACGCTCCGCCTCGGCCATCACGCCGATTAGCCATTGGCGGTAATTAGAAACCTCATGTGTGGCATCGCTAATTATCCGCTCACCCTCGCGACGTGCTGATGATGTAACGGATGCAACTTCACGTTTTTTACTTTCAATGAGGGCTGTGGCCTCAGCTTCAGCTTGTGCAAGCATTTGCTCAGCCTCTTCTTCGGCAGTTGTAATGTATTTTCGACCACGGGTTTCAGCGCTGCTGAGAATTGCGCGGGCCTTTGTATCTGCTGCCTCAATCTCCTCTTTAGTAATGCGAGTAGTTTCAGAGACCAAGCGAGAAGCAGTGGAATGTGCCTTACTTTCACGGGCTTGTGCCGATTTAATCATCGCCATCGCAGTTTCTGTGGCAAGAATTTCAAACTCTTCTTTTGTTAAGGCATTGATATCGCGGCGAGATCGCAGATCGGCTAACTGTGATTCAAGTTCACGGATGCGATCAACTGAGGATGGTTGGTTCGGTTCTTCACCTTTAAACCCGACCCAGTTTAGAAATGAGCTTTTCTCAGCCACCTTGTACCCCGCAGTTCGTGTGAATAGAGCCTTAGGTTAGAGCAAGGCCTTACTTACTGTAAATCGCTACCGAGATCGCTATGTACTGCGAAATCCACGCGGCAAGTACAAATATGTGGAATAGCTCATGGAAACCAAAGTACTTTGCTGCACGTCCAGGGCGTTTAAGTGCGTAAAAAATCGCCCCCACCGAATAAAAAAGGCCTCCAATAACGATAGGGAGTAATACCCAAAGGCCACCGGCACGATAGAGCTGAGGCATGTATGCAACTGCTACCCAGCCTAGAAGAAGGTAGTTAGCAACATATAGCCATCGGGGCGCGCCAAGCCAAAAAATACGCATTCCCACACCGAGCGCTGCTCCTATCCACACAACGGATAGAAGAATGGTGCGATCGCGTCCTTCAAGAAGAGATACGGCAAAGGGCGTGTACGAGCCGGCTATAAGTAAGTTGATATTGGCGTGATCAAATCTGCGCCAAATCTTTTTCTTAGAAGGAGACCAAGGGACTCGGTGATAAATAGCTGAAACACTGAAAAGTAAAATCGCTGTTACTGAATAAATTGCAACGGCAAATTTTAAAGATTCCTTACTTAAGATGAATAAAACCAAAGACGCGATTATTACAACTGGAGTTGCACCAAGATGAAACCAACCTCGAAGTTTTGGTGGTGCAACTGGTTGTTGAGTCATGCGCTAAGCCTACGGCTAATCAAGGCCTTCCTAACTCTCTAACCCTGAATTTGAACAGAGCGTAGGTTTCGTACCGACTTTACAAGCAGCGCCAAGAGGCCTGAAACCACAGTGATGCCGCCGGTAACCCACAGCACTGTGTGCACCCCGAAATACATGGCGAGTGGGCCAGCTATCACGATTCCAAGTGGGGCCAACGCAAAAGATCCAAATGCATCGTAGGCACTTACACGGGAAAAAGACTCTTCAGGAATGTGAGTCTGCATGGTGGTGCTCCAATTGACGGTGTAGATCTCAACGGCGATTCCTGCCAAGAAAGCTGCACATAGGGTTAACACCAATGGCGCTCGCATTGCCAAGGAAAAATCCCAGATCCCAGAAAGCGCAATGACGATCATGGAGAAGAGCATTGGTCTTGCCAAATGAATTTTGAGTGCAATAACTCCACCACAAACCATTCCCAGAGTTAGACCAGCTAAGTTCAAAGACCAATTCCGGGGTCCGTTTGAATTTTCATTGAAGGCTAAAGGTCCAAGAACTTGCACAAGCGCTTCGAAACAGGCATTAATTCCAGTGAACGCTATAACCATCGCAACAAGCCATGATCGTGATTTGAATTCAAACCAACCATCTTTTAGTTCAGTAAAGACTGACATCCGTTCGCGCTGCTCCATCGGAGGAACATCTAAATTCCACACCAAAAAACCAGCGACTAAAAACGAGAGTGCATCGACAAGCAAGGCCCAGCCAGAGCCAAATAAGGTAACAAGCGTGCCCCCCCATAAGCGCCCCAACAACGTAGCCAAAATTGCTCAGTAATCCAACGACTGCGTTTCCATCTTTGAGTTTTTCCTTTGGCAAAATAGCTGGCAGGACTCCCGACATAGCCGGCCACCACATCGCATTCAAAACTCCAAAAAGAAAGCCCATAAAAACTAGGAGTGGAATGGATGCAAAGCCAAAGAGAAATGAGGCGGCGCTGATAGCAACAAAGCTACTTCCTAAAATATCAGTACCACCTACTATGCGATTTCTTTTAAAGCGATCTCCAATTACTCCACCGAAAAGCATTAAGGCAATCATTGGAAAAATTCGAGCTGACATAACCAGACTTAAATCCTTACCGGTAGCGCCACTCAGACTAAGAACTCCATAGGCCAAAGCGATGGGGGAAAGTCCATTACCAACATTGGAAATAAAACGCGCAGATATTAGCCGAGCGAAACCTTTGTGCACGCTAAGTTCGCGAAGCTGGCTTGTAATCACGTGGTTAGCATATCTATCGACAAAGGTTCCTAACGCTGATAGGAATAGCCAATGACATATCGATCTGAGATTTTTAAAATTAGTGATGTTTTCATTGATGAGGCCGCGGCCCTTAGCCCTATGGATTGCACGTATCTAGGTAATGGTTTGAATCAAGACAAACTAGATGACTTTTCAATTGTAGGCGCCGAGAATATTGCAAACCTAACTCGCCAAACTCTTGATAAGTTGGCGGCGATGCAACCAATCGATGAGATAGATCGCATAGCTAAGACTGTGATGACTGAACGTTTAGAATCTCAACTCGCACTGCACGATAGCCAAGAGGGTTTTGTTCTCTGGAATGTTCTGACATCTCCACCGTCAAATATTCGTTCCATCTTCGAATTAATGCCAAAAAATAACGCTCAGGATTTTACAAATATCGCGAGCCGATTACGCGCCGTTGAAACAGCTCACGCACAGTGGATTGAAACTATTAGCACCGTTGCCAAGGCCGGCAAAACCACGGCTCAGCGTCAGGTACGCGGAGTAATCGAGCAGTTAGAAAGCTATGCCAATGGTGGATATAGCCAAATGTGCAAGAACTTAGACCCTGAAAATAAATATCCAGATTTACATGAAGCAGCTAAAACGGCGGAAGAATCTTCTGCGCGAACTGCGCAGTATTTAAAAAATGATTACATGAAAATTGCAAACCCGGATGATGCCGTAGGTGCCGAGCGTTATGCATTATGGGCACGTTTTTTCACTGGCGCACAATTAGATTTACGTGCAACGTACGAGTGGGGAATGGCGGATTTAAAGGCGATAAATGAGCGCATGTGGGTTCTTGCTGAGCAGATAAAGCCAGGCGCTAAGACGCTGCGCGAAGTTGCAGATGTTCTAGACAATGATCCGAAGTACGTGATCAATGGCAAAGAAAATGTTATTAAGTATTTACAGGATTTCACCGATGCAGCTATAGCTCGAATGGATGGCGAGTATTTTGAAATCGATGAGCGCATAAAAATCTGCGAAGCAAGATTGGCCCCCGAAGGCAGTGCATCGGCGCCGTATTACAACCCTCCATCGGAGGATTTATCGCGTCCCGGCACGACATGGATTCCAATGCTCGGCAAGGATCATGTCAGTAGCTGGCACCTAGTTTCCACTTGGTATCACGAAGCAGTTCCAGGACATCACTTACAGGTCGCAACGGTCACTATAGAAAAAGATCGCCTCACGCGTTTTCAACGCACCGCCGCATGGATTAGTGGCTATGGCGAAGGTTGGGCCTTGTATGCCGAACGTTTCATGAACGAACTTGGCGCATTCGACGAGCCGGGGATAGAGATGGGATACCTCTCGGCTCAGGCCTTACGTGCGGCACGTATCGTCGTCGATATTGGAATGCATCTTGGCTACACCGATTTTGACGGCAATGTATGGAACGCCGAATCCTCACGAAAACTCCTTAACGAGCAGGCGTTGTTAGATGAGGACCACTCGCGAAGTGAGACCGATCGCTATCTCGGTTGGCCCGGGCAGGCGATTTCATACAAAGTCGGAGAGCGAGTCTGGATGGCCGCTCGCGAAGATGCCAAGCTTCGCCTGGGCGCTGACTTCAATATGAAGAAGTTTCACACGTATGCCTTGAAAATCGGACCTATGGGATTAGATCCATTTGCCTCCGAGATGAAAAGCTGGGACGGCGATTAATTTCAAGATGCGTGAACTTCTCAGTTGACTCACAATTGTGTCACCTTGAGGTCACACATACTCCCTGAGTTCACAAGTGGCTAAAAGGTTCTAGGCCTCAAACGAGGTCTATACGCCACACCTTTTGGAGATACATATTCATGCTTAAACTCGACAGCAACCAATGGAACTTGGTCTATAACGTTTTCTCGTTTGGATTAATTTCTATGCTCGCGACAACTGTTTACACGTTGGTTTCCCAACAGCGCGTATTAGCAAAGTATCGAAGTGCCCTTGTCATGTCATCAATGGTTACTTTCATCGCTGGATATCACTACATGCGAATCATCAACTCATTTACAGAGTCATCTACAGATATGACCGTAAATATCTCAGGTGAACAAGGTTCATTCAATGAGGCCTATCGCTATGTTGATTGGCTTCTCACTGTTCCACTGCTACTCGTTGAAGTAATTGCCGTTTTAGCTTTGGCAAAATCAGTATCGCGCTCGCTGATCATGCGCCTTGTTCCAGCATCAGCTGCAATGATTGCTCTTGGTTATCCTGGCGAAATTTCTTCAGATCAAGGCACACAGGTTCTGTACGGAGTGCTATCAACAATTCCATTCCTTTACATTCTCTACGTACTCTTCGTAGAGCTCGGCAAGTCACTTGATAATCAGCCGGAAGGCGTTGCCGCGACAATTGGTCGCCTGCGACTTCTTTTAGTTGCAACGTGGGGTGTTTATCCAGTTTCCTACATTTTAGGAATGGGTGAAGGCATGGCATCTGCGCAGCAGTTCGTTGGTGTTCAAGTCGGGTACACAATCGCTGACATTTTAGCTAAGTGCGTATTTGGATTAACGATCTTCAAGATCGCACGAATGAAATCAGCGGCAGAAGGTATGAAGGAAGATCACTAATTTAGTTGCTTAAGTAGTAGCTATTTCTAGTTGGTAAGGGGGAGTTGGGAAACCAGCGCCCCCTTTCCACTACCAAGAATAGATGTTATGAATACACAGAGTAAAAAACAGAAGGGGAAGAATGAATAAGAACCTTATTAATAATTATCGTATGGGTAGCTATCTCTTGATTGCCCTAGGTTTCATAAACCTAAGATATCAAAGTGGCAATAATAACGTCTTGGTGAACAGTTTAATTATTATCGTTCCAGGAGCACTTCTCTTGAGCTCTACATGGATATCTTCGCTATCTCCGGCATTGCATCTGCGCGTAACGAAAGTGCTAGCACTTGGTCTAGGTTTTGCATTGGTTGCATTCGCCATTTTTAATTGAGGCTTACTCTTGTAAATCAGGGGTTGGTAGGCAAGAGTAAGTGTTATGAGCGAAACTAATAACTGGGCCTTTGAAACCCTGCAAATTCACGCTGGACAAACGCCAGATCCAACCACCGGGTCCCGATCATTGCCGATCTACCAAACGACGGCATATCAGTTTCGCGATACGCAGCACGCGGCAAATCTATTTGGAATTGCCGAAGCTGGAAATGTATACACGCGAATAAACAATCCAACTCAAGATGCCGTCGAACAACGAATCGCAGCTCTTGAAGGTGGAGTGGCATCGCTCCTAGTTTCATCGGGAATGGCTGCAACTGCGTTAGCGATTATGAATGTTGCAGAGGCCGGAGATCACGTCGTATCAAGTTCTAATGTTTATGGTGGAACTTTTAATCTATTTAATTACACACTTCCTAAGTACGGAATTGAAGTCACCTTTGTCAATGACACTGGCAACATGGATGCTTGGCGCAAGGCGGTTAAACCAAATACAAAAGCATTTTTTGGCGAAGGAATTTCGAATCCGCTCGGAGCTGTTTTAGATATTGAGGCAATTGGCCAAGTTGCTCACGAAGCAGGCGTGCCATGGATAGTCGATAACACTATTGCCACGCCTTATGTGACTAAACCATTTGAATACGGCGCAGACATTGTGACCCACTCAGCAACGAAGTTTTTATCAGGCCATGGAAATGCAATGGTCGGTGCAATTGTCGATTCAGGTAACTTCGATTTTGCAAAGAACCCTGAAAAATTTCCAGGTTTCAATAAACCAGATGCAAGCTATAACAATTTGGTCTATGCCCAAACACTCGGCGTTAACGGAAGCTTCGGCGCGAACTTAGCTTTCATTTTCAAAGCTCGCCTA
>CAFBRV010000009.1_pt1 | contig 16791 bp, 19 predicted proteins | sample 7270191 | NCBI WGS metagenome assembly CAFBRV01 (sample SAMEA6814197, study PRJEB35770) | uncultured Actinomycetes bacterium | biome: Freshwater; feature: Freshwater reservoir; material: water | place: Czech Republic | collected 2016-11-09 | depth 30m m
AGTGCCGACAAAAACCAGCCCCAACCAAACTCAGGCAGAAGTGGATCTTGAGCCATAGCCGAATCCACGTCGGCGCGTACAAATGTCACGCACCGAAACTCACCCTCCCAACTCTCTTGGCCACCAGGTTCATGAAGTAAAACAAATCGCCCCGAGGCAAGCTCATCCTCTTCATCCCCGATCTTTCCATTGCTGACATCGACTGAAAATGCAAAGGCATATGTCGCAAGTTTCTGCGGCGCAGGAACCTCCTCTAGAACAATCTCGGCACGGGGTGTAAAAGTGCGAAGTTGTACTAATAATCTCTCGAAGCCATTGGCATCCATGTCACTAGAGTATTTACAGAGCGTGAAATTCGGGGGAGGCGGGGCGGTAGCCTTCTAAAAAATGAACTCATTCACCGTCTTTTTACTACTTATTTCTAGGTATGGCCAACTTTCAAGAAGCGCGACCAGTAGATTTATTGGGTAACAATAGTTTAAGGTCAACCATTAACTATATAGAGCGAAATATTCGCCCTCTTATTGCTTATATTCTGAATCATCCTTGACCCTTGGAGGTTTTGTTAAATGAAAGCAGTTGTTTTCGAATCTGTAGGAAAACGGCCCGAATTAATTGAAATTGAATTGGCTTCACCCGGCCCGAATGAAGTGAAGGTTAAAATAGCAGGCGCGGGAGTTTGCGGATCTGATTTGCATATTCAACGTGGAGAATGGGAGCTTCCTTTACCTTTGGTCATGGGGCACGAAGGTTCAGGGACAGTGGTTGAGGTTGGAACTGGTGTTACAGGTCTCTCAATAGGCGACCACGTTGTTTTATCGTGGGTATCTCCATGTGGAAATTGTAGATTTTGTGAAGCTGGACGCGAAGCACAGTGCTCACTCTTTGCGGGTGTGGTTGCGCCTAATGGAGTATTGCATGACGGATTGAGTCGCCTGTCTAGGGGGAACGAAACTCTCCATCACTACTTAGGCGTTTCCTCGTATGCGGAGTATGCCGTGGTTCCTGCGAGTGGTGCAATTAAAGTTCGGAGTGACGCCCCACTGGATTTAATTGCAATTGTTGGATGCGCAGTAGCTACGGGCGTTGGTGCCGTCAAAAACACGGCAAAAGTTCCTGAAGGTGCGACCGTGGCAGTAATTGGATGTGGTGGTGTTGGACTATCAGTAGTTCAAGGCGCACGCATTGCAGGAGCTTCTCGCATTGTCGCCATAGATATAAATTCTAGCAAAGTTGAATTGGCATTAAAGCTTGGTGCAACAGATGCAATAACCATTTCCCGTGAAGATGACCCAGCGGAAAAACTAAAGGCTCTTATTGGTGAAGGCGTTGATTTTGCATTTGATGCAATTGGTCACCCAAGCACGACAGAGTCGGTTATTCGCATGCTTTCTTTGGGTGGAGCCGCAGTTATTGTCGGCCTACCTCGCGTTGGCGCCAAGGCATATTTTGAGCCATTATCTTTGGCAGAAGCAGACCAGAAAATATTGGGTTCAAATTATGGCTCTATACGACCCTCTATAGATATTCCATGGTTGGTTGATCAATACATGGAAGGTAAATTATTGCTTGAAGAGATGGTTTCATCACGAAGACCTCTAGCAGATGCGGCTCAAGCTCTCGAAGATTTAGAAAACGGAGTTGCCTTACGTCAAATATTAATTCCGTAATTCACATTCTCTTATAGAGAGGTCATTACGCTCAATAATTCATAAATCACATGGGATGCGGCAATGCCAGTGATTCCGGCCCAGTCGTAGGCTGGAGCAACTTCGACGAGATCGGCACCGACGATATTCAACCGAGAAAATGAACGAATTACTGATAGAAGTTCTCGGCTAGTAAGCCCCCCGGCTTCTGGAGTTCCTGTGCCCGGAGCATGTGCTGGGTCCAAAACATCAATATCTATGGAGATGTAAACTGGACGATTTTGTACCCTTGCTTGAATTTTTTCAATTGCAGCGATCACACCTAAATCTTGAAACTCAATACTTGAAAATATTTCAAATCCTAAATTTGCATCCTCTGGTAAATCCCTGCTTGAATAAAGTGGGCCACGAATTCCAACATGTATTGATCCATCGCGGTCGATTAGTCCTTCCTCGGCGGCGCGGCGAAATGGAGTTCCATGTGTGAAGGGTGCTCCACTATATGTATTCCAAGTATCTAGGTGAGCGTCAAAATGGATCACACTAATAGGACCATGTTTTGATGCCATGGTCCTCAATAAAGGTAGGGCTATGGTGTGATCACCACCGATTGTAATTAACCGTTTTGCTCGCTCGTGTAATTCACGACTTCCGCGTTCGATTTCGGTTATCGCTAAAAGCAAATCAAATGGATTTACTGCTAAATCACCGGCATCAACAACTTGTTGGGAAGCAAATGGAAGTGATGAGTTGCTTGGATTAAATGGTCGTAGTAGACGAGATGACTCGCGGACATGTGCCGGACCGAAACGTGCACCGGGTCGATAACTAACTCCCGAATCAAAAGGCACGCCTAGTATTGCAACATCGATGTCGCTAACTTCGTCGATTCGGGGTAGTCGAGCAAAAGTTCCTGCACCGGCATAACGCGGTACAAGCGTTGCATCAATTTGTCCGATTACATCGCCAGTAACTAAACGGGGAAATGCATCTTCTAACACCAGTCACCTCGTTGTCATTTCGTTGTTGAAGAGAGAGTTTATAGAATTTTTTCGAATATTGTGTAAATCAAGCCACGCCAATGCAAAAAGTAGAGATATAATGGGCAATCATGATGCTTCGAATTGCGGCGTGCCAGGCGAAATTGCAATGCGAGGATGTAAGTGCCAATATTAATCACACTTTAGAGCTCATTAATTCAGCTACGGATTCAGGGGCTGAGTTAGTAGTTTTACCTGAATTATCAAACTCCGGCTACATGTTTAAATCCAAAGAAGAGCTTACAGATGTCATTAGTGGCACAGATGCCGTGAGTGAATGGAGAGAGAAGTCGGCTCAAAAGCGTTGCGTAATTATTGCAGGTTATTCAGAGGTTGAGGGCGGAGTTGCCTATAACAGGTCAATCATCATCGACAATGGGAAGATTGTACATACTTACACGAAATTGCATTTGTGGAATACTGAAAAGGATATTTTCACTCCTGGAGTTAAAGCACCAGAGGTCATTCAGACCTCGGTCGGTCGAGTTACAACTCTTATATGTTACGACATGGAGTTCCCGGAGTTAGTTAGAATTCCGGCTCTCCAAGGCGCACAACTTATTGCAGCTCCTGTTAATTGGCCATCCAATTTTCAAAGCCAAAATAGTCAAGGAGCCTTCAGTGCAGAATTAGTTAGGGTAATGGCTGCAGCTAGTACTAACCGAATCTGGGTTGCTGTAGCAGATCGCTCTGGTTTAGAAAGGGGAACTGACTGGTTAGAGTCTTCGGCAGTTGTTGATCCTAATGGCTGGCCTATTTCGATGGTCGGAAGAGGATCAGGAGTGGCACTTGCAGATATTGATATGAACGAAGCTGATAATAAGAGAATTAGTCCTAATAATAATGTGTTTGAAGATCGCCGCCCTGAGTTCTACTAAGAGAGAAAATTTGGATTCAAACTCAAGTGTTCATGAATCCCAAGTAATTTTTGATTAACAAGTCGAAAGATTATTGTCTCTCTTTCTTGCGTGACGGTTGAACCAAAACCAAATGTCGATTGGGTTGCTACATGGTGAGTGAAAATCGCAACCTCGCTCGAAATAATCTGAATTAGCGGTTGTGTTGATTCACACGAAATTACGTGAAATCCCTCCGACTCCCAAACTTTCCAAAGTTTTTCATATTCAAATCGATTCCTTAGAACAGTATTTGTATTATGAAAGATAAACGTTGCCTGTGGGTCAAATGCGGAAAAATATTGGTCGCTATTGTGAGATCCAAAGGCAGCAACAATTTCTGCTGCTGCCTTTTGAACCTCAAGTTTTGAAATCACCGAGCCAAACCAGTTGCAGCAAGCATCTCCTCGCTCTTCTCGATGGCCGGTTTTTCTGCATTCAAATCTAAACTCCGAGAAAGAATGTAGTAGAGGCCTCCTCCGACAGCCAGACCGATAATCCACGATATATCGACGTATTGCAGCTTAATGGCACCGGCGCTTTCGTAATATCCAGGTATAAACATGAATGGAATTTCAACTGCTATGCCAATAGCGTAAGAAATGATTCCGATTTTATTCCAACGATGATAAATACCATTGACGGAGAATAGGTCAGTAATTGCATATTTCCCGTGGCGAACAAAATAGAAGTCAATTAGGTTTATTGCTGTCCATGGAGCCAGCAGATAGAGCATGACTAATAGACTGCTATTCAATACGCTAGTTGCTCCGTCCAATACCAGTCCCAGAATAAACCAGATTATGCCCATGGCAACAATTGAGACAACGCGGATACGAACATGACTGCGTACAGGGTGGTATGAATCGATGGCAGTAACAATTCCGAGCATTCCGCTGTATGCGTTTAATCCCATTGTCGCAACAAGAGCCAAAACCGCAAGAATTGCAAGGATTGTTCCGACATTTGAAAATGTTGCATTTCCTGCATCGTGGATACCTGCAAGAGCATCAGCAACGCCCAAGCGAGTGGCAAGCCATGCACCTAAAGGTATTAACCAAATCGGTGATCCAGATGCTCCAATAAATACATACTTAATGATGGCTGAAGTTGAAGTATCTTTTGGTAAATAACGTGAATAGTCTGAAACGTATGGTGCGTAAGTGATGTTATACGAGGCGGCAACTGCGAACATCGCGAAGAAGCCAGCTATAGAAAAGGCACCAGAGGGTTCCACCGTGCTTTTAACTTGGCCAAAAATAATTCCTCCAGTAAGGACAATCCAAAATGGAAGGGAGGCCCAAAAGAGAATTTGAAATACTCTATGGAGCCAATCATGACCGTAGATCGCTAAGAGAACAGCGAGCACACCGATACAAATAGCGACAAGTGTCGCATTCCAACCAAAAATATTCTTCACGCCCTCTTTGATAATTACAGTGTCAACAACATTAAATGCAATGAAAGTAAATGTTGTAGCAATGAGCGGAACAGTGACGCCTCGGTAGCCAAATTGAGCTCGAGATTGCACCAATTGAGGGAGACCAAGTTTTGGCCCCTGCGCCGCATGAGCGGCCATGAAGAGAGTTCCAAAGAGAATGCCAGAGATAGCGGCGATTGATGTCCAAAGGAAATTAAGTCCTACTAACGGACCAATGAAACCAATTGAAACCGTAAAGGGCTGAAAATTTCCCAAAAACCAAAAAGGTCCTTGCTTCCAAACTTTTCCATGGCGTTCAGATTCAGGTACATAATCGATGTGTCGGGCTTCGATTGTCGAGAGCGATGTTTCAGACTTTGACATACTGCCTCCGTTGGCTTGATGAATTCAGGAAAGGTTACTCCCCAGAACTTCCAATTGAAAGCATGTGAGCGTCATATATAGAAGTTAGGCGATACTCTTTTGCTTATGGCATCACTCTTAGCACTTTTTTCAAGTTTCTTGTGGGGAACGGCAGATTTTGAGGGTGGGCGTTTAAGCAAGAAGCATGCGCCAATTGCCGTTCTAGGTGCCTCTCAGGTGATTGCTCTATTTTTCGGAATACTTCTAGTCCTGATCTCAAGTGATTGGAAAGCACAAGCGCTTGGCGAAGGTGGCTACTTGCTTCCTGGAATCTGTGCAGGATTTTTTGGATACTTTGGATTGATCTGTTTGTATGCGGGCTTAGCCACAGGGAGTATGGGAGTGGTCTCACCCATTAGCGCTCTGAGCGCTGTAATTCCATTGAGCTATGCATTAATTCACGGTGAGTTACTAACTCCACTGATCTATATTGGAGTTGTTTTAGCATTGGTAGGTGCATTCTGTGCAAGTGGACCGGAACTTTCACAGGGTTTACATCTGCGGCCATTGGTTTTAGCCATTGGGGCTGCTGTAGGTTTTGGCACCGCGATGACTTTCATGGCAATTGGCTCCCAGTCGAGTGCTTTAATGACAATGGTAACAATGCGCGCCGCCACGTTCGTGGTGACGATGGCGATTGCACTTCGAGCTCGAAGTTTCGGTGGATTCAAGAAAAGCGAGTATCCAAGTTTAATTTTTATTGGAGTAGCTGATTTTCTTGCCAACTTGCTTTTAGGTGTCGCGTGTAATAGAGGCTCTGTTTCGGTGGCAATGGTTTTGGGCTCAATGTATCCAATAGCTACCTCTGTCTTGGCCTTTAAATTCTTACATGAGAGGTTACAGCTCGTTCAATATGTAGGAATAGTTTTGGCAGTGAGTGGAGTTGCTTTAATTTCAGTGTTCTAATTGTAAGCGTGGAAAAAAAGAGTTCCATCCATTTCACTCTTTTCACAGTGTGCAAAACTTTTTAGAATCTTGCTCCAATTTATATAGTTTTCTCCGCCTTGTTCGCGAGTAACAGTTAGAAAAAACTCATCAATCAATTTATCGTCGAGAAGCTCTTTTAGCATCCCCACTCCAGCTTCAACTAGAATTCGCTTTCCAAATTCGATGCGTGCAAGACCTAGAGCTTGAGCCGGAGTTGTGTTCCAGAGACGTACCTGAGGATTTTCTGGAAGAGGATTTATCATTCTTCGTGAGATCACAATGAGTGGTACGGGTGAGGAGCTATATGGCTCTGTACGTGCAGTATTTCCACCAATGAGAATGGCATCGAAGCTGCGGCGGCGCTTAAGAAAAGCCGAACGATCAGCCGGTGAGCTGACTCCACTAGAGGAGCCGAATTTAGTCGTCGAGCCATCTGCGCCAACTACAAGTGAGGCTGAGGTACTCATAGCAATAGCATCCCAGTAATAGCGCCATTTCACAGGTGTTCTTCAGCTCATAAGTTGAGCCCAAGACATAAAGAGAGTTAGCCTGTCAGGTATGTATTCACCCAAAGGCGCTCTGGCAGCGCTTTCGGCTTGTGCAGTCATCGGCGCACTTTTACTTCCAGCGCCTGCATACTCTGCCCAGAGTTTAGAACAGGTTCAGGCCAAGGTTCGCCAGTTAGAGGAAGAGGCGACGTCGGCGGCGGAGGGGGCACAGGAGGCGAAAGTTAAATTAGGAGTTTTGACTAAAACTCTCAATGGAATTAAAGCCAAAGCCGAGGTTCAAGGTCAATCGGTTTCAATTCTACAAAGATCACTCGGCAGCATCGCGGTTGAACAGTACAAATCTGGAAGCTTGAGCCAAGGCCTAGAGCTACTTTTCTCTAGCGATCCGACCTTGTACTTGTCCTCTGCGGGAGCTCTAGATGCAATAACTCGAGGAAAATCTACTCAACTTCGAAAATTTGAAGCGGCGCAACAGAGATTAAATGCGACAACGCTAACCGTTAATGACAAATTAGCACTGGTCACTGCGGCGCAGAGAAAATTCACAGCCCAATCGGCTTTAGCTCTGTCCAAATTGAAAGAGGCCGAAAGGTTGCTCTCTAAATTAAAGAAGGAAGATCGAATTCGATTGGAGAGACTTGCCGCAGCTAAGGAAGATGCCGATCAAGCCTCATCACTTGCCGCAGCTAAACGAGCAAGTGGAGTTTCTGGTCGAGCGGGCATCGCCCTTAAATATGCGCTCAAGCAGATTGGTGATCGATATGTTTTTGGCGCTGCAGGCTTAACAACGTGGGATTGTTCTGGGTTAACTATGCGCGCATATCAAACTGCAGGAGTTTCATTGCCTCACTCATCTGCTGCGCAGTCACGCATGGGAAGACGAGTTTCGACTAGGTCACTCAAACCCGGTGATCTCTTATTCTTTGGTCGCCCCGTTTCTCATGTTGGAATCTACTTAGGCGGAGGGAAAATGGTGCATGCGCCCCGTTCAGGTTCGCGAGTCAAGGTTACGACGAGTGGCTCATTAGGTAGCAAGCCATTGGTTGGGGCGCGCCGATATTGAAGAAGATACTTTTTGTAACAAATGATTTTGGTCCCCGAGCGGGTGGAATAGAGAGCTTCATAATCGGTTTAATCGAGCGTTCATCCGATTCACTCACAACTGTTTATACCTCGTCGCAGGGAGATACTCGTGAATACGATGCCACGTGGCTGTCCAAACACGGTGTAACAGTCATACGCGATCGCACGAAAATACTTTTGCCTACGCCTCGAGTACGCCGCTCTGTATCAAAGATAATCAAAGAGTTAGAGATCGATGTTGTGGCTTTTGGCGCTGCCGCCCCACTTGCATTCATGTCCGCGGCCTTTAGAAGAGCCGGTGCCAAGAGAATAATCGCACTCACACATGGTCATGAAGTGTGGTGGTCTAAAGTATTTCCATTTACATTAATAATGCGGCGAATTGGCTCGACTACAGATGCGCTTACCTACCTCGGCGAATTCACACGAAGTGCGATTTCGCGTTCGCTTACTCCACGCGCAGCCGCGGCTATGGTCAAGATTGCACCCGGAATTGATACTGAGCATTTTTCGCCAGTTGACTCGACTGAACTTAAGGCCACTTTAGGACTGCGCGAGAAGAAGATTATTGTTTGTGTTGGTCGATTAGTTCACCGTAAAGGCCAGGACAAGCTCATCGAATCGATGGTTGCGATTATTCAAGAGATACCGAGCGCTCACCTTTTGCTCGTAGGTGAAGGACCTCACCGCGAATATCTTACGAAACTCGTGGCCAAACTCGATCTGGAAGATTACGTAACTTTTATCGGTCGAATCCAATTTGCAGACTTGCCTGCATATATTTGTGTTGGAGATATTTTTGCGATGCCCTCGCGCTCTCGATTTGCCGGTCTTGAAGTAGAAGGGTTAGGCATTGTTTATCTAGAGGCGAGTGCTTGTGGTTTGCCAGTAATCGCCGGAGCATCTGGCGGTGCCCCGGATGCGGTTATAGATGGTGTAACAGGTGTAGTAGTAGATGGTTTGGATTGCGCCGAAATCGCAGTTGCCGCAATTGGCATGCTCAATAATCCGATTCAATCACGAAGTATGGGTTTAGAGGGTCGACGGTGGGTTGTGGAAAAATGGCGCTGGGAAATTTGGGCCGACGAGTTCGCACAACTACTCAGATACTAAATTGTGCTTTCGGGCTTTTCCAACCGCAGCTGTTCGATTAGTTACCTCTAATTTTCTAAAAATAGAAGCCAAGTGCGTTTTTATTGTGGCTGAGCTTAAAAAAAGATCTGCCGCGATATCTTTTGTCGTTGCGCCACTTGGTAGTAAAGCGAGTACGTCAAACTCTCGCGCAGTCAATCCAAATTTATGATCCCGATTGGTTAGTGCTAGCGATAATCCATGAGCAGTAAAACTATTTGGTGATTTTACTGAATGCAGGATCGCGGCCAGTAACTGCGAAATGGGAGCTGATTTCAATATGTAAGCGCTTGCACCTCCCGACATTGCAGCGACCACGTGGGCATCCGTATCGTTGAGTGTGAGCACAACTATTCCAATTGTCTTTGAGATGTCTCGGGCCCAAGAGATTAGATCGAATCCACTTCCATCTGGCAGATTGAGATCTACGACTATGACGTCTGGGTTTGTATGTGCTATTTGAGCACGAGCTTCTGCCAGAGTGGCAGCTTCAGCTACCACCGCGAGCCCATGGCTTTCTAATGCCCGTTTGAGTCCTTCACGAACGATTGCATGGTCATCGATGATGACCACACGGATCATCGAAGCACCAAAGGGACGCTGACGCAGACTTTAGTTCCATCTGATTCGGACTCTATTGATAACGTTCCATTGAGATTTGTAACTCTCTCACTAATTCCAGTGAGGCCATGATGACCAGGTTTGCTTATTGCGCCACCCACTCCATTATCGTGGACTGTAATCGTCAGTTTATTTGCCTTTGAATGAACTTGTACGTTTCTTAAGAGTTCAGCAAAAACTCTTTCCAGCTCAAAGTTTGTGGCGTTTTCAAATGGAGTGGCGGAAATCAAGGTCTTTGAACTTGTTCGAAGCTCAAAAATCTCATTGCGAACTTTTTCAACTAAATCACTTATTGCAAAGCGCAGCGTTCTAAGCTCTGATCGAATCTCTAGCGGTGTTCCATTCGCCGCAATAAGTGCGTCAAGGCGATAGCCCAAGCCGACTAAATCTTGTGCAATCCCGTCATGTAAATCTTGTGCGAGTCTGACCCGCTCATTTTGATCCACATTTTTACTTAGTGAAGAGCTGCTCAATCTCCTGCGCGAACTCTTTTGCAACGACGTGTCGCTTAAGTGAAAGTTTAGGAGTTAAGTGACCACCGGCAATAGTGAAGTCGGTAGGCAAGATAACAAACTTGCGAATCGACTCTGCCTTACTGACCGCCTTGTTTGCATCATCGACGGCAGTTTGTATGACAGAGATGAGATCTGGATCATGGGCAAGATCTGCCATTGAGGCACCCTCTTTTTTATTATTGCTTACCCACGACTTAAGCAAATCTTGGTCGATGGTAATCAGGGCTGCGATAAATGGTTGATTATCTCCAACGACCATGCACTGGCTAACTAGTGGGTGAGCGCGTAAGCGATCTTCCAGAACGGCAGGGGCAACGTTCTTGCCTCCGGCAGTGACAATGAGCTCTTTCTTGCGACCGACGATATAAAGGAATCCCTCTTCATCTAACTTTCCTAGATCTCCAGATTTAAACCATCGATCTTCGGTGAATACCTCATCATCTGCCGCTTGGTTCTGCCAATACCCACGCATGACAATGGGTCCACGAATGAGAACTTCGCCATCTTCTGCGATTTTTATAGATGTTCCAGGAACTGGCCGACCTACTGAGCCAACACGATGTGCATTAGTTAGGTTTAACGTTGCACCAGCAGTTGTTTCAGTCAGGCCATATCCTTCAAGAATTGTGATTCCGGCGCCGCGATAGAAGTGTCCGAGACGTACTCCGAGGGGGGCACCTCCAGAAATTGCCGCTTCCACTCGTCCGCCAAGTCCAGCGCGAATTTTAGAGAAGACGAGCTTGTCAAAGAGTTTATGTTTGATTGAGAGCAGTGGTGAAACAGATTTCTTATCTAGGCTTTCAGAGTATGCAATTGCGACCTCGGCGGCCTTTCTAAAGATTTTGCCTTTACCCGCAGCCTCGGCACGTGCTTCTGCGCCGTTATAAATCTTTTCAAATATACGTGGGACCGCCAACACAAAAGTTGGTTTAAAAGATGCAAGATCCATCGGAAGTCGCCCAACTGGATCACTACAGTGCGCTAAGTGAAGACCGGCAGCTATGGCACCAATTTCAACCATGCGTCCAAAGACATGTGCGACCGGTAAGAATAGGAGAGTTGATCCACCTGGTTTTAAGAATAAGTCAGCTGCGCCTTGCACAACATTTCCACACTCTGACAAAAAGTTGCTATGTGTTAGAGCAACACCTTTTGGCTTGCCGGTTGTGCCGGAAGTATAAATAAGAGTTGCGAGAGTGTCTGGCACAAGTGAATTTCTGCGACGGTCGATCTCCTCGTCACCGATATGTGCACCTGCTGCTTTAAGAACGCTGAGGACATCATCAGTCATCGTCCATACATGTTGAGTATGTGATGGAAGAACTGTTTGAACTAGATCTCGAAGCCCCGGTGTCTCAACGATTATTGCAACAGAGGCCGAGTCATTGAGAATCCAATCAATCTGCTCTGCCGATGATGTGTCATAGACCGGAACAACCACTGCACCTGCAAACCAAATTGCAAAATCCAATATCGTCCACTCGTAGCGAGTACGCGACATAATCGCCACTCGATCTCCGATCTGCACTCCGGCGGCTATAAGACCTTTCGCGGTCTCACGAATCTGGGCTTCGGCCTCTTTAGCTGTGACGCTCTGCCAAGCATCACCGAGTGGTCGAGACATAATAATTCGCTCTGGCTCAAACCATGCTCGCTCGGCAATTAGATTTGTCAGATTTCCCGCAGTCGGGGCAGGGACTAAAGCTGGATTAGTGATCTCATTCATGGCGCTAACGCTAGTGCCTGAATTATTATTTAGGGAAGGGGGGTAACCTACTGCCATGAGCGATTTCAGTAGTTCGACAATTACGGTAGATGCCCCCCTGGAAGCCGTAACCAAAGCGTTATTTGACCTTGAAAACTACCCTCAGTGGTCCTCGTCGATTAAGGCAGTTGAAGTGATTGCCCGCGATGATCAGGGGCGTATCACGAAGGTAAAAATGGTAATCGATGCGGGAATGATGAAGGATCGAGTGATCCTAGATTACGACTGGTCAGGCGCGCCTGGAAAGTTAAGTTTTACGCTCGATGATGCCGATCTATTAACTGGCATGGACGGCGCCTACACAATCAAGAGCGTAGATGAGGATTCAACCTCAATAACTTACGAGTTAACAGTTTCGCTATCGATGCCGATTCCAGCGATGATGCGGCAGAAAGCTGAAAAAACAACGATCGACCAAGCGTTGTCTCAACTCAAAGCATCACTTGAAGCTTAGGTAGTTTTTTTATGGCCCTTACGATTGGCATCGATGTCGGCGGCACCAAAATTTTGGGCGGAGTTGTAGACGAGTCAGGCTCGGTTCTTGCAACCGCCAGAACAGATACACCTCGACAAGGTGGACGAGTTCTTACTCAAGCAATTGCAGATATAGCTAAAGAGTTGTTAGTCGATCACAATGTCACGTCAATTGGGGTTTCGGCTGCCGGTTTTGTTTCATCGGATCGAAAGACAATGCTCGCAACTCCCAACATCGCCGATTGGAATGGCGTTGATTTAGATTACGAGCTCACGGATTTAATTGGTCTTCCCGTCATTATTGAAAATGATGCAAATGCGGCAGCTTGGGGTGAGGCAAAGTTTGGTGCAGGTCGAAATCAAGCTCACATGATGATGCTAACCGTTGGAACTGGAATAGGTGGCGGAATAGTTGTCAATGGCGCGCTCTACCGCGGAGCATTTGGAATCGCCGCCGAATTTGGTCATATCCGAGTTGTACCGGATGGTCATCTCTGTGGTTGTGGTGCACGTGGATGTTTCGAGCAGTATGCATCCGGTAATGCTCTTCTGCGTCATGCGCGCGAAGCTATTAGTGCCAGCCCTGAAATTGCACGAAATTTGTTGTCGCGCGGAGATGGAACCGTTGCAGGTTTAACAGGCTCTGCAATTACTGAAGCTGCGCGTGAGGGCGACCCCGTTGCATTGGCGGCCTTTACAACAACTGGCCAATGGCTTGGCGCCGGAATTGCATCATTGTCAGTGATTTTAGATCCTGCCTGCGTTGTTATCGGCGGGGGAGTGATTGAAGCAGGAGAGATTTTATTGAAGCCAACACGTGAGGCTCTTGAGCGGACTATGCCCTTTGCCGGCAAGCATCCCTACCCGCAGATTATTGCGGCCCAGTTAGGCAATGAAGCAGGTCTTGTAGGCGTTGCCGACTTAGCCCGGCTTTAATTTTCAAAGGGGTACGTGAGGCCGATCTGTTTTCTTATCTCGTCCATAGATTTCATCACCGAAATACTTTCATTGTGCGGCATTAATGGTGATTCAAGTGCACCGGAGTTCACGACGCGTGCCAATTCAATTGCCTGCTCACGTAATCCATGTCCGGTATACGAGCTGGGATATTCGGTCGTTGTGCCATCGTATAGCACGACACGCATGTTTGAAGGAGTATAAAAAGTGCGATCAATTTCAAGTCGGCCTAACAATCCACTAATAACAGCGCGGCATGGTGTTTGCGCAATCATGGTCGTGTTAATGATTGCTTGTGAGCCATTGTCATAACTAAATATTGCACTCGTTTGCGCATCTACACCGCGATCAGTCATTACCGCACTCGCCATAATTTTCGCTGGCGCTCCTAAAACTAAGTGAGCAAATGAGATGGGATAGATTCCTAAATCCAAAAGCGCTCCACCTCCTAAATCCGGATTTACAAGGCGGGCAATACCTCGATCTGCTAATCGTTGGCCGTGATCGGCTTCAACCGTTTGTATTTCTCCGAGCACGCCGCTTTTTAGAATCTCTCGCACCTGTGCAATGTGAGGCAAATATCGTGTCCACATCGCTTCAAGAAGTGCAACGCCATTATTTCGCGATGCATCAATCATTGATTGTGTTTGTGCCGCCGACATAGCGAAAGGCTTTTCACACAAGACGGGTTTTCCTGCATTCATTGCTAATAATGAATGCTCTAAGTGCATTGGATGCGGAGTTGCAACATAAATAGCATCGACCTTCTTATCGGCAACTAATTCGCTGTAACTTCCATGGGCAGTGGCTCCACGTATCGGTTTCGCAAAACTCTGCGCTTTTTCAATTGATCTCGATCCAATTGCAATCACGTGATGGCCTTCTGCTCGAGATAAGTCATCAACAAATGCTTGTGCAATTCCTCCGGTACCTAGAATTCCCCAATTAAAACTTTTCATAGTGCCACTCCATCATCTTCGTGATAACCACGCTTTAACCACCGTTCGATTGCACGCTTTGCTGAAAAAAAGAATGTACGTGGTGACTGTGGTGGGGGATTAGGTGCAACGAATCGATCACCACGATCTACTTGGCCAAGTTCATCTAGAAAAGTGGTAGGACTGGATTCATCAAGGGAGAGACCAGAAACTATCGACTCAAATTCGCTACGGATGAGCTCTTCCTCATCGAATCCATCATCTTGAGGGTCGCTAGGCAGATTGCTCACCCCCAGATAGTGTCATACGGCGCAATAGCGGCTAAATTAGGTGAGTGCTCAACAACCTCCCATATGGCCTCTTGCGCGCCTTCCTCACTCCATTCTTGATGAGCGCCTTTCGCCCGAAGGTTAAGGGTCTGCGAAATGTCCCTGCAAAGGGTCCGGTCATCATCGCCTCAAATCACCTCTCCTTTAGCGATTCCATATTTATGCCCCTTGTTGTCCCTCGCAAGGTGACTTTTTTGGCAAAGAGTGAGTACTTCACATCTCCAGGTCCAAAAGGCTTATTGAAAAAGTTAACCTTCATCGCACTTGGCCAAGTGCCAGTTGATAGATCAGGTGGACGTCGTAGCGAGGCGGCACTTATTACCGGCTTGAAGGTTCTGGCCGAGGGTGATTGTTTGGGAATCTACCCAGAGGGAACGAGATCCCCAGATGGTCGGCTGTATAAAGGACGGACCGGAATCGCTCGCCTTGCAATTGAATCGGGCGCCCCAGTGATTCCCGTAGCAATGTCTAATACGGACAAGATTCAGCCAACTGGCAAAGTAATCCCAAACTTACATCGAGTTGGAATGGTCTTTGGCGAACCGATGTATTTCGACGGAGATTCCACTGATTTGCAGTACTTGCGTGTTGTGACCGATCAGATCATGAATAAGATTCAAGAGATGTCGGGTCAAGAGTACATAGATATTTATGCACCGAAAAAGAGTAAGCCCGATGATATAAATGTTGCGGGTGAAGAGGACTAGAGAGTATCTAAAGCGTTGCGAAGATGTAAATATGTACACGTTGTGCATTCGGCGCCAGGTTCTGGAAGTTCGCCCTCTAGTACATTTATAAAATCTTCAATAACGGCCAAGAAATTTGCACCATCGCGCTCGACGGAAACGTATTTTTGATCTACTCCAAAACCATAAGAGCTACTGTCATTACCAATTGTTCCCACGGGCTTCCATATGAGCAGACCCATTGATGCAACTATCTGCCCTTTGCCTGCCGCTGGATTTTCAAGGGCATACGCGTATGCCTCCAATTGAGGTGAGTAAAAAGCTCCACTATCTCTTTGACTGTCAGATACTTTGCAGTCAATTAAACCGATAGTTCCATCGGTATTCGTTGATACTAAATCGTACTTGCCTAAGATGCGCCAACGAGTCTCACTCTCATTAATGCGTAGAGGTTTGCTTTTTACAAACTCTCCCCATTTGGTGATAGTCCCTGGGCGCAGAGTTGAATCTATTGTTGACATATCGGCGTTATGAAACGCCTCCTCTTGAAGCGTAGATAGCGTACCGACAAGAGGCATCTGCAGTGGCGCACTGACTTTGTACCAGTATTTGATCCAGAGGCAGCGCTTGCATGTTGATAGACCAAAAGTTAAATCAGAGGGGGAGATATATTCACGAGCTGGCTTGATCGGCTTTTTCATACCCGTATTCTCTATCTAAGCACTGACAATGGCTGAAATGAGTACTGCAACACCCAAGGCAATCATGATTGAACCACCCGTTGCGCGCAGTTTTTCTAATCGACTGGCATCAGTTGCCAACCATTGACGGGCAGTGCCGGCAAGAAGCCCCCATGTGCCATCTGAGATAAAGGCAAGGGTTGAAAAGATGGCACCGAGAAAAATAAGTTGAGCCGTCACGCTACCGCGCTCTCTATCGATGAACTGTGGCAGTACAGCTGCATAAAAAACTATCGCTTTGGGGTTAAGGGAGCCGACCCAAAATCCATCTCGGATAGAGCGAGCGATGGAAGGTGCGTCATCTCCTTGATTTTGCATATCCGCGGCATGCACGGCGCGATGTCGTATGGCATCAATACCGAGGTAGATGAGATAAAGGCCGCCACCCCATTGGATCGCGGTATAGGCAAGATCTGATCGCTGCAAGATCGGTCCGAGACCGATAGCCACGAAAACTGAGAGAACAAAAGAGCCCGTGACATTGCCGGCAACGGTAAAAACTGCCGTTTTTCGCCCCCAAGAAATCGCGCGCGCGATGACAAATAAGACGCTTGGTCCTGGGGCGAGGATGATAACCATCGCGGCCACGATGTATTCAGCAAGCCGCGATGGAATCACCATTCAATTAGTTTAACCAGTAAAACTGGCTAGTTCGTACCTCGAGACGATGAGATTGAGTGCATTACTC
>CAFBRV010000010.1_pt1 | contig 15540 bp, 13 predicted proteins | sample 7270191 | NCBI WGS metagenome assembly CAFBRV01 (sample SAMEA6814197, study PRJEB35770) | uncultured Actinomycetes bacterium | biome: Freshwater; feature: Freshwater reservoir; material: water | place: Czech Republic | collected 2016-11-09 | depth 30m m
ATTTAATGCCTTTATTGAATAAATTGGGCGTTGATGATCAGCCTGGTGGTGGTGTTTACGGGATGCTTATTTTTGCAATCGCCCTTGGCATTGTTTTCTGGTTCGTCATTAATCGCACACGCTTCGGGTTTGAACTTCGAGCTTCTGGTGCAAACCCCATTGCTGCACGCGTGAGCGGAGTTAACTCTAAGCGAATGACATTTGTCGCACTCGCCTTATCTGGAGCCATTGCTGGACTTGCAGGGCTCCCCGCAGTTTTGGGCGATACACATGCATTTAATATGGGTTTTCGAACCGGTATCGGCTTTTCAGCAATCGCAGTTGCACTTCTTGGCAGAAATAACGCAGTGGGTATGGCTATAAGCGCACTCCTCTTCGGCTTTCTCGAAGTCAGCTCCAGGTCACTCGAACTTATAGATATCGCGCCTGAAACATATGTAATTATGCAAGGTTCGATTCTCTTGTCATCGGTTATTGCTTATGAAGTTGTTCGTCGTTACAAGATAACGCTGCAAAGTAATGAGCTTGCAAAGGCGGTTCACGAATGAACACTAAAACATTGAAATTGTTGCGCTATGCCTTGCTATTAGTTCTAGTGCTTTCAATAATTCGAGTCCTTACTGGTGCCTCCGATTTAACAAGCGTTGGTACAGCATCTGCCGCGCTTCTCCTTTCGGTTCCAATCGCTTTAGCCGGACTTGGCGGACTTTTCTCTGAACGCTCAGGTGTCGTCAACATCGGCCTTGAGGGCATGATGATTATGGGCGCATGGGCCGGAGGAATGATAGGTACAGATCATGGACCTTGGATTGGTCTTCTTGCCGGCGTCTGCTTCGGTACGGTGGGTGCACTCTTACATGCAATTGCAACGATTACATTTGGTGTAGATCACGTTGTTTCAGGTGTTGCAATTACCATCATTGCTGCTGGCTTAGTTCGATATATATCAACTATTTTTTATAAGAGCGGTGCCTGGCTTGGACCATCGCAATCCCCGGATGTCGCATCTATCGGCACAAATGGCATTCCAGTCTTATCTGGCGGACATTACTTTGGTTGGGAAAGCCCTGATTTACTCGGCGAACTCGCCAAAAAGCAGTGGTTTTTCATCTCAGATGTGGCGGCAATTCTGCGCGGATTAACAGGTGATCTCTCATACGTAACAATGATTGCCATGGCGCTAGTGCCCCTATCTTTTTTCATTCTCTGGAAAACCGCCTTTGGTCTGCGTCTTCGTAGCGCAGGGGAGGCTCCAACTGCTGCAGAGTCATTGGGCGTTAATGTTTACAAAATGAAATATGCGGGAGTATTAATCTCTGGTGGTCTTGCAGGTTTGGGTGGCGGCTTCCTAGCAATCGTTGCCGCAAATCACTATCAGGAGAATCAAGTTGCAGGCCGCGGGTATATCGGCCTTGCCGCCCTTCTCTTTGGTAACTACCGCCCCGGAGGAATTTTGATGGGCGCTGGCTTATTTGGCTATGCAGATGCTCTTCAACTTCGAGATTCGGCTTCAGTTCATGCTCTAATTTTATTAATCGTATTGATTCTAGTTTTACTCATTATCCGTGATCTTCGTAAGGGCAAACTCCTTAAAGCTGGAATCACTCTTGCATTCGCCGCGCTTTCCTTGTGGTACTTCTTAGCAGTCGATGAACTTCCTGGTCAGCTCGTAACAATGACTCCTTACATAACGACACTGATGGTTATGGCTGTGGCATCACAGAGGCTTCGAATGCCTGCCGCCGACGGTATTCCATATCGTCGCGGTGGTATGCGATGAGTGAGATTAATTGGGATCAGCTTCATAGCGCGGCCATTGCAGCGATGAAGACGGCATATGCACCTTATTCAAAGTTTCCAGTCGGGGTCGCAGCCCTCGTTAGCGACGGCCGAATTGTCAGCGGATGTAACGTTGAAAATGCGAGTTATGGTTTAGGCCTATGCGCCGAATGCGGCTTAGTATCAAATCTCATTGCAACCGGTGGTGGCCGTTTAATTGCAATCTCATGCGTTGACGGTCAAGGTAACTCATTAGCGCCGTGTGGGCGTTGTCGCCAATTGTTATTTGAACATGGTGGATCTAACGCCCTCTTAATGACCGATGATGGCCCGCAGACAATGGCGTCAATGTTGCCGTGGGCATTTGGTCCCGATGATTTAGATCGCAACGAGCGATAGATGTCGCAAGTAGAAGCATTTTCTGCCGCTGAAGTTATTGCGGCGAAACGTGATCATCATGCTCTGACCGATCCCCAGATTGATTGGATTATCGACGCATATACGCGAGGCGCTGTAGCAGATGAGCAAATGTCAGCACTTCTCATGGCTATTTTGCTCAACGGTATGGATCTGCGAGAAATTTCTCGGTGGACCGATGCAATGATTAATAGCGGCGAACGAATGAACTGGTCGGCACTATCTCGTCCAACGGTAGATAAACATTCAACTGGGGGAGTCGGCGACAAAATCACTTTGCCATTGGCGCCTTTAGTTGCAGCATGTGGTGCCGCAGTTCCACAGTTATCAGGTCGTGGACTTGGACATACTGGTGGCACGCTAGATAAGTTGGAGTCAATTCCAGGATGGCGTGCATCTTTGTCTAATGAAGAGATGTTAAAAGTTTTACAGGATTGCGGAGCAGTTATTTGCGCAGCAGGTGCGGGCTTGGCCCCAGCCGATAAAAAACTATATGCGCTGCGCGATGTAACAGCAACAGTTGAAGCGATTCCGCTTATCGCCTCATCGATTATGAGTAAGAAAATCGCTGAAGGAACTGGCGCACTTGTTCTTGATGTTAAAACCGGTGGTGGTGCCTTTATGAGCGATCCTGCAAAAGCGGCAGAGTTAGCACATGTGATGGTTGGACTCGGTAAACGCGCAGGCGTAAAGACTTTGGCTCTAGTAACTGCAATGGATGTCCCTCTTGGACTCACGGCGGGTAATGCATTAGAAGTTCGCGAATCAGTCGAAGTGCTTGCAGGTGGCGGACCCGCAGATATCGTTGAATTAACGGTCATCCTTGCGCAAGAGATGTTAGAGATTGCAGGAATTAAGGGCGCCGATCCTGCCGCTGCTTTAAAGAACGGTAAAGCCATGGATGTATGGCGCCAGATGATTAGTGCACAAGGTGGAGATCCCGATGCAAAACTTCCAGTTGCTAAGGAAAACCTGACTATTACTGCAGAAAACTCGGGAACGCTTTTGAGCATGGATGCGATGAAAGTTGGCCTTGCAGCTTGGAGATTAGGCGCCGGACGTTCGCGTCAGGGAGAGGTTGTACAAGCTGGTGCGGGAATCGAAATTCACGCTAAACCTGGTGATTTCATTAAAGAAGGGGCTCCACTTTTTACTTTACATACCGACACTCCTGCAGCCTTTGCACGGGCACAAGAACCGCTGACTAACTCCGTGCTGATCGGTGATTTACCTTCTAGTGGGAAAGTAGATAGATTGCCACTTATAATTGAGCGAATTACCGATTAAGGGGTTTAGTTAAAAATGGCAATGAATAGTGCGCCTACTTCAGATCAAATCAAACGTATTCCGAAGGTTATGTTGCACGATCACCTAGATGGTGGGCTTCGTCCACAGACGATCATTGATATCGCCGCCGAGATCGGTTATACGTTATTGCCCACTCATGATGCCGATGAACTAGCAACATGGTTTCGCGAATCCTGCGACTCAGGATCACTCGTTAGATATCTAGAGACTTTTTCTCACACTATTGCAGTAATGCAACGTCGCGAAGATATTATCCGTGTTGCTCGCGAATGCGCGCTCGACCTTGCACGCGATGGTGTTGTCTATGCCGAAGTCCGTGGCGCCCCCGAGCTATTTACTGAAAAAGGCCTGACCATGGCCGATGTAGTAGAGGCAACTTTAGAGGGATACAAACAGGGAATGGCCGAAGCTAAGGCCGAAGGCCACGAAATTGCCGTGTACTCACTTCTCTGTGGAATGCGCCAGAACAAGCGTTCACAAGAGGTGGCAGAGCTCGTTGTTAAGTATCGCCATAAAGGTGTTGTTGGTTTTGATATCGCCGGTCCAGAAGATGGTTTTCCTCCCAGTGATCAAAAGGAGACCTTTGATTATCTTCGCAAAGAGGATGCCCACTTTACGATTCACGCTGGTGAGGCATATGGACTGCCATCGATTTGGGAGGCGATTCAACTGTGCGGCGCCGAACGTTTAGGACATGGCGTGCGCATCATTGACGACATTGATTTTTCAGGGCCGGAGCCGGTTTTAGGTCAACTCGCATCATATGTTCGAGATCGACGGATTCCATTAGAGCTCTGCCCGACATCAAATCTACAAACTGGGGCGGCTAAAAGCTATGCAGAGCACCCTATTGGCGCATTAGCAAAACTACGTTTTCGCGTCACATTAAACACCGATAATCGCTTAATGAGTCAGACTTCAATGTCATTTGAAATGAGTGAGGCCGTAAAGGCCTTTGATTGGGATTTCACGGAGCTTCAACGGGTCACGATTAACGCAATGAAGAGTGCGTTTATCACCTATCCAGAGCGTTTAAAGATTATTGAAGGAGTGATTAAACCCGGATATCAGAAAATTTCTTCGGAGTAATGCTCGATTTTAATGATCCGTCATTTATGGCAGATCCATATGCAGGATTAAAACAATTACGAGAATTCGGCAAACCGGTTTGGCACGATGGCTTAGGAATCTTTCTAGCGGCCTGTCATAGCGATGCCAATGAAGTATTTCGTAATAAATCTCTTGGAAGAATCTTTATTGATAAGCAACCCGAATTTGAGTGGGAGACTTTTAATTGGCTGCACTCAGATTCAATTCTAGATAGCGAACCACCTAAACACACGCGTCTTCGCGCTTTAGTTGCTAAAGCATTTAATCGAAGCAAGATTGAAGGCATGCGCCCTGCAATCGAACGAATCACCGCAGAGCTTCTAGATGCAATCGATGTGAAAGTTCGCTCCGGAGAAAACTTCGATCTTATAGCCGATTATGCCGAACCGCTCCCAGTAAGAATTATCGCTGACCTGTTGGGCTTTCCAGAATCTGAAGAGCACCTCCTGCGTCCATGGTCGCAGGCCATTGTTAAAATGTATGAGGTAAATCCATCCCTTCAGTATCAAAGCGAGGCCCAAGTTGCTGCAGGTGAGTTTGCCGATTATGTGCGAACCCTTGCCGAGGAGCGAAAGAGGAATCCAGGTAGCGATCTGATCTCGGATTTAGCAATGGTCGAGGAAAATGGCGAAAAGTTGAACATGCACGAACTTGTTGCAACTGCCGTTTTGCTTCTCAATGCCGGACATGAGGCAAGTGTGAACGCCTTTGGCAATGGAATGGTTGAAGTTCTGCGCCGTCCTGCGCAGAGCGCACTTCTTCGCGATGGGCCACGAGCGCTAACTGATACGGCGCTAGAGGAATTCATGCGCTTTGACGCACCTCTGCAGCTCTTTGAGCGCACAGCGACAAAAGACACCGAACTGGGTGGGGTTGAAATACAAGCTGGTCAAAAGATTGCCGCCCTCATCGGTTCGGCCAATAGAGACGGTACTGTCTTTAATAATGCTGACGAGATGGATATAACGCGAGATCCAAACCCTCATATCGGTTTTGGTGCAGGAATTCATTTTTGCTTAGGCGCACCACTCGCTCGCTTGGAAATGGGAGTTTCATTACCAGCGTTGTGGGAAAAATATCCAAAGATGTCACTTGCAAGCGAACCAGTGCGCAGACCAACTTTTGTTTTGCGAGGTTATGAGAGCGTAGAAATTTCTGCTTGAGTTGGATACGAAGATTGAGCACCTTTTTTCGTAACGCTTAACGATGCAACCTTGATTCCAAGTGTGAGTGCATCTTTGGGACTCATTCGATTTGCTAGGGCATAAGCAAATGTTCCAACAAAAGCATCCCCTGCACCAGTTGTATCTACCGCGGTGACGGAAGGGGCAGAGGCTCGAATGATTGAACCATCTGCATTAATCAATACGGCACCTGCTGAGCCTAAAGTGACCACTGAATTCTTTCCAGGTCTAAAGGATTTTAGAATCTCATCAGTAGATGGAAACTGCCCGTGAAGTTCGCGAAACTCAGTTTCATTAGGAATAATCCAATCGCATAGTTCGAGCAGTTCTTGCAAGAGCTCTTGATACGGAGCAGGGTTTAAGATAGTTACGCATCCGCGGGCTTTAGCTGCCCTGAAGGAGGCAATTGTAACTTCTTGTTTAATTTCACATTGAGCAACGACTACAACTAAATCAGGTATAGATTGGATTGCAGTTACTGCCTTTGCACTCTCAATTTCATGATTTGCCCCCGGAATAATTATGATTCTATTCTCACCCGCGCCATCAACCCATATATGGGCTACACCAGTCGGAGAATCCGTGCGTTCTACATTGTGAGCGTTAATACCTAAGGCTGAAAAGTTTGCAACAATAGATTCACCAAAAAGATCTCGGCCCAATTTGCCGATGAAGTGGACCTCGGCGCCGCAGTGAGCTGCAATAACCGCCTGATTAGCCCCTTTTCCACCAAATCCAGTTGTAAATAGATCGCCGACCAGAGTCTGACCGGGCTCGGGCAAAACCTGCGCATAAGCGGTTAAGTCCATCATGGCGCTTCCAACGACTGCGACTACTGCATTACTCATAGCGCTAGGCTACTCGTTATGAATAAAACTTCAATGATTCTCGATGTCGATACTGGTGTCGATGATGCCTATGCAATTCTCTTTGCCGCCCTACATCCTGATATTAAGCTTTTGGGCATTACCTGTGTTGATGGCAATACAAATGTTGATCAAGTTGTCGCAAACACATTGAAAGTTTTAGATGCAGCGGGGGCTGGAGATATTCCAGTTGCACGTGGAGCCCTTCGGCCATTGCTTGGAGTTTCGCAGTACGCAGAGTATGTACATGGCGCCGATGGAATGGGTGATTTAGGAATTGCGCCTTCAACTCGAAAAGTAGATCCACGATCGGCCGTTGAACTACTACGTGATTTAATTGAAGGCTCAAGCGATCCAGTGGTTTTGGTGCCAGTGGCACCTCTTACCAACATTGCGCTTTTCTTACGTGCATTTCCAGAGACTGCTAAAAAGATTCACCGAATAGTTTTGATGGGTGGTTCAGCATCTGCTGGCAACGCAACGGCGGCCGCTGAATTTAATATTTGGCATGATCCCGAGGCTGCGGCGATAGTTTTTCAAAGTGGAGTCCCAATTACCATGTATGGTCTCGATGTCTTTATGCGTCCTGGTGTTAGCAGTGAAGAGGCTGCACGCTTGAAAACCTCTGATAGCACCGCGGCTGCGTTTGCAGGATCTCTTATTGAGGCCTTTATTGAACGCTTACATATTTCACCCATCACGTTGGGGGACTACGGCGCGGTAGCTGCAGCAATTCACCCTGAACTCTTTACTACTGAGATGTTTGATGTTGTAGTTGATACATCCTCTGGTCCTGCTAGGGGTCAGACAATCTGTGATCGTCGTGATGCTTTCTTAAAAGATCTTGAGCCCCTTGGGCTTGAAGATTCGGCAAAAGTTCGCGTTGTAATGGATCTAGATGTTGAAAACGTTCGCCAATTGTGGCTAAAAACCATTGATATTGGCTGGTCTTAGAGGCCTATTGGATGCCAAACGGTCTTGTTTTCCAAGAAGGCAAGAATGCGACCTGGGTCGGCAGATTTAAAACTATAGATCCGCTTTAAGTTTTCAGCACCAGCGATTCGAACTGCACCATGAGATTTAGAACCTAAACCTGAAATATCTAAGCCATCGATATCCATGTGCGAGGCCATCCACGGAGCAATCTCATCTTTTTTACCCGTTAAAATATTAATAACCCCTGCTGGAACATCGCTAGTGGCAATAACTTCTGCAAAACTCATCGCAGAAAGCGGAGCTTTAGTACTCGCTAAAACTATTACGGTATTTCCGCCAACGATAATCGGTGCAATGGCATCTATGAGTCCAAGCAAGGAAGGAGAATCCGGGGCGATAGCTGCAATGACTCCCATGCTCTCTGGCACGGTGAAGTTGTAGTAAGGACCGGCAACCGGGTTGAGTGCACCTGTGAGTGATGAAAGCTTATCGCTCCAACCTGCATACCAAACGAGACGATCTACTGAATCAGTAACTTCTTTCTCGGCTTTTACCTTTGTCGCACCTGTTACCGTAACAATCTCATCGACAAACTGTGCACGACGACCCTCTAACATCTCAGCGATCCGATAGAGAATCTGTCCCTTGTTGTATGCCGAAGCTTTGTTCCAACCAGACTGTGCTGCGCGTGCTGCAACAACGGCATCCTTCAAATCCTTTCGAGATGCCAGACATGGGTTGGCAAGAAACACGCCCTTTGCATTTTTTATCTCATACGTACGTCCAGATTCAGTACGTGGGAATGCACCGTTAATGAAAAGCTTATAAGTCTTTTTGACGTCGATGCGATTACTCATGGCCAACCCCCTTCAAATATGCACTTAAGCCATGTCGTCCACCTTCTCGACCCCAGCCAGACTCTTTGTACCCACCAAATGGAGATGTTGGATCAAACTTATTAAATGTATTTGCCCATATGACGCCTGCGCGAAGTTGTTGACTGGCCCATAAGATACGAGAGCCCTTCTCACTCCAGATTCCAGCAGAGAGACCAAAAGGTGTGTTATTAGCCTTATCTATCGCCTCTTGCGGGGTTCTAAAGGTTAAGACTGAGAGCACTGGCCCGAAGATCTCTTCGCGAGCGATGCGGTGCGATTGTGTAACGCCCGTAAAAACCGTGGGTGGAAACCAGAATCCCTTTGTAGGCAGATCACATGGAGCGCTCCAGCGTTCGGCACCCTCTGTATCACCCGTTGCCGAAAGCTCACGGATTTTTAAAAGCTGCTCTTTGCTGTTGATCGCACCTAAATCAGTATTTTTATCCATCGGATCGCCAACGCGAATCTGAGCCATCCGCCGTTTTAATTTTTCTACTACTTCGTCGGCCACGTTCTCTTGCAGAATTAGCCGAGAGCCCGCGCAACAGACATGGCCTTGATTGAAGAAAACTCCATTGATGATGCCTTCGATTGCCTCGTCAATTGCGGCATCTTCAAAGATGATGTTGGCCGCTTTCCCGCCGAGTTCCAATGTGACGCTCTTATGTGTTGGGGCAACAGCACGGGCAATAATCTTTCCGACTTCAGTAGATCCAGTAAACGCAATTTTATCAATTCCCGGATGGTTAACAATCAGCGCGCCAGTTGAGCCATCACCAGTAACAATATTTACTACACCTGCGGGAAGTTCTGCTTGTTGGCAGACTTCAGCAAATAGAAGTGCTGTGAGCGATGTATTTTCGGCAGGTTTTAGAACGACTGTGTTTCCGGCGGCGAGTGCAGGTGCAACTTTCCATGCCAGCATTAATAGTGGAAAGTTCCAGGGAATGATTTGTCCGGCAACTCCATGTGGCTTAGTTGAAGTGCCAAGACCTGCAAACTCTAATTTATCTGCCCATCCGGCGTGATAGAAAAAATGTGCCGCGGCTAATGGAACATCGACATCACGTGATTCACGGATTGGTTTTCCATTATCTAAAGTTTCAAGGACGGCAAACTCTCGAGAGCGCTCTTGCATAATTCGGGCGATTCGAAATAAGTATTTGCCTCGCTCTTTTCCGCTCATTTTTGACCATGTTGATGCGTATGCCTTACGCGCCGCCTTGACTGCAGCATCGACTTCGTTAACACCGGCTAATGCAATCTGGCTTAATATCTCTTCGGTTGCTGGATTAATAGTCGGGAAGTGCTTGCGGCCTGCAACGAATTTTCCGCCTATAAAGTGACCATACTTGGGCTTGATTGAGACAACCGAGCGCGACTCGGGTGCTGGTGCGTATTCAAAGCTCACTGGGGTCTCCATTAATCGATCGTTACGTAGGCAGGACTAGCGTAGTAGCCATCATCCATTTTCATGCGTTGCATTAATAAATCATTGAGCAGGGCGCTAGCGCCGATGCGAAAGAGCGATGGTGTAAGCCACTCTGGTCCGGCCGTCTCATTAACTAGAACTAGCTGCTTGATAGCATCTTTGGTATTTCTGATACCTCCTGCAGGTTTTACTCCGATTCGTGTTTGAGTCATGGAGTAGAAATCACGTACGGCTTCGAGCATCACTAAAACAACTGGCGCGGTAGCTGCAGGTGCAACTTTGCCGGTAGATGTTTTTATGAAATCGGCACCTGCAGCCATCGCAAGAAAAGATGCTTTTCTTACATTGTCGTAGGTAACGAGCTCTCCAGTTTCGAAGATAACTTTTAGGTGCGCACGATCACCGCAGAGTTGGCGAATTTCGACGATTTCATTAAAGACCGCGATGTAATCACCACTTAAAAAAGCCCCACGATCGATGACCATATCAATCTCAGATGCACCGGCATCGAGGGCATCTTTCGTATCCTGGATCTTTACTGGCATAGATGCTCGACCAGATGGAAATGCAGTAGAAACTGCGGCGACACCTACATGGGCACCACCAATCAAATCAAGGTGTTTGCGAGCAATTGAGACCATGTCGTTGTAAACACAAACCGCGCCGACGCTTGGTACAGCTGAATTAGTTGGATCAGGGCGCACAGCCTTCGTGCACAAAGCTTGAACTTTCCCTGGGGTGTCCGCGCCTTCGAGCGTTGTTAAATCCACCATAGATATCGCTGTGTCTATCGCCCAGCGCTTTGAAGCCGCCTTGATGCTTCGAGTGGCCAACATTGAAGCACGCGCATCGGCACCAACTTGGTCGACTCCCGAGAGTCCACTTAAGTATTTTTTTAGTGAGGCATCGCTGCCATCAACTAAGCCGTAAAAACTCACGATAATAATTCCTTTAATGGTGCTCGTAATTGATCGAGAACGATGTGCGCCCGCACTGAATCTTTTTCAATAACCTCAATGTAACATTTCATTTTTGCTTCAGTTCCGCTTGGGCGAATTATTATTCTAATTGTTCCATCCAGCCAAATACGAAGGCCATCTGTTGGGGGCAAATCATCGGCAGGTTCAGCTAAGTCATCAATTGAGGTTACAAGGAGGCCAGCGATTGTCGACGGAGGTTTTAGACGAAGGTGGCCCATTATGCGACCTACTTGAGACAGATCAGTTAAACGAATTGAAATCTGTTCGGTTGCGTGAAAGCCATGCCGCGACCAAATCTCATCAAGTAAATCAAGAAGTGACTTGTTTTCACTCGCTAAATCAGTAGCTATCTGGGCTAACTTTATCGCCGCCGAAATTCCATCCTTGTCATTAACTGTGATGGCATCAACGGCATAACCGAGCGCTTCTTCATATCCAAATGTAAGTCCATCGATTTTTGCTAACCATTTAAAACCTGTAAGCGTTTGTTTGAACTCTAAGTTGTAATGCGCTGCAATCTTGCTAAGAATGGTTGAGGAGACGATCGAATTTGCAAGAATTCCATTCGTGGTTTTGCGCGCAATGGATTCACCAAGAATGGCGCCTAATTCATCCCCGCGTAGCATTCTCCAACCAGAAATCGGATCATTTACCGCGGCGGCACACCTGTCAGCATCAGGATCGTTAGCAATTACTAGATCTGCATCAAATGCGCGTGCAGTTTCCAGCGCTAAATCAATAGCTCCAGGCTCCTCTGGGTTAGGAAAGGCAACTGTAGGAAAATCTGGATCCGGTTGTGCTTGGGCATCAACTAAAATAGGTGTTGGAAAACCCGCCTTGTGAAAGACATGCAGAAGAGTTTCAGTGCCAACACCATGCATTGCGGTATAGACGATCTTTAAATTACCTGGTTTATTGGCAATCGAAGCTGTGATATCTACATACTTACTAACAATCTCTTCATCGACGATACTCCAAACATGGCCGCGTGGTTGGCTGGCCAAGGAAGTAATGGCTGTAATGTGCGCGGCAATTGATTCGTCGGTAGGAGAAACTATTTGAGAGCCACGGTAGTGAATTCCATCGACAGTTCCGCCTAAATAAACTTTATATCCATTATCTTGTGGAGGGTTATGGCTTGCCGTGACCATGATTCCAACGTCACATTTTAATTCATTGGTTGCAAAAGCTAAGACCGGAGTTGGAAGTGGGCGCGGAAGTACGTAGACCTTCATGCCAGCCCCGCTCATAATCTCGGCGGTCTCTTGCGTGAAATCCTCTGAGCCATAACGTGCATCGCGTCCAATGACAACGGAGGTTAAATCTCGCTCTTTCATATATGCAGCAATAGCCGCTGCAGTTCGTCCAACAACTGCGCGGTTCATGCCCGATGGACCGGGTCGTACAGGGCCACGAAGTCCGGCAGTACCAAACTGTAGAAAACCTGAAAAGGATGTTCGGAGCTCTACCTCGTTATTTGTGTCAAGCCAACCTTGCAATATGGCCGCTGTGACCGGATCTGGGTCATCGGCAATCCATGCTTGAACCTCTGCTCGTAGTTCCATGCTCTTAGAATAACTTCGGAATTACGGCTTTGAGAAGCGCGCCCATTCGGTCTGCAGCCGCTTTGCCCGCGGCAATTACCTCTTCGTGGTTGAGTTTTTCTCCAGTGACACCCGCCGCAGCATTTGTTACTAATGAGATGCCCAGAACCTCGGCCCCAAGTGCGTGTGCTGCGATGGCTTCGGGGACGGTAGACATTCCCACTAAATCTCCACCCATAGTGCGCATCATGAGAATTTCAGCTGGTGTTTCATAGGTTGGTCCGCGCCAATGTACGTAGACACCTTCATCAAGCGTCGCATCTTCTCGCCTAACAATCTCGCGGATTCGTTTGCTGTATAGATCGGTGAGATCAACAAAGGTTGCACCAGATAGCGGTGAAACGGCCGTTAAAGAGATGTGATCACGGATAAGGACGGGTTGTCCAACACTGTACTTTGTATTTATTCCGCCGCATGCATTTGTCAAAATGATAATTTTGCAACCGGCTTTAACCGCCGCGCGAACGCTATGTACTACCGGCTCGACACCTTTGCCTTCATATAAATGGGTACGCCCTAGAAAAACCAGTGCCCGCAGATTCTTTCCCTCGGCATCGATACTGTACGAGCGAACCTTTCCAGAATGTCCTTCAACCGTTGGTGGTAAAAAACCAGTTAACTCTTCGGCGTTACATTCAAAAGAAGGTGAACCCAGTGCATCTACCGCGCTGACCCATCCTGAGCCCATAATGAGAGCAACATCGTGAGCTGCAACCCCAGTCCTTGAAATAATTTCCTGGGAAGCAGCAGATGCCGCAGCCATTGGATCGCTATAGAGAAGTTCGCTCGATGTCATGCGTCAATAATGTCACAGAGTGTGGTTCCACTAGAAACCGTCGCTCCAATAACTGCAGTGAGATTAGCGATAACTCCCGATTTATGGGCCATCAGGGGCTGCTCCATCTTCATCGCTTCTAGAACAATGATCAAATCACCAACTGCAACCGTAGCCCCAACTTCAACGGCGATTTTTACAACCGTGCCTTGCATTGGGCTAGAAAGTCCTGAACCACTTGAGCCACCTGACATTCCGGCTTTAGCTCGATGTCGCTTAACAACAGGTTTTGGGGCATGTACGAGAATCTCAAAGCGTTTTCCATTTATCTCAGTGACCAAATGTTCAGGGGCCATGTGTGTTTGCAACGGCTCAACAAGGGCAGTGAATGCGGGGATTTCATTTACAAACTCATTTTCAATATAACTTGTATAAACTTTGAAATCTTCCGTAAAGGCCGGATCTTCAACTATCGCGCGGTGAAAAGGCAGGGCTGTTGCCATTCCGTCGATAGTGAACTCTGCTAAAGCTCGACGTGCACGCTCAATCGCTTGTTTGCGAGTTGCACCGGTAACAATTAGTTTGGCAAGAAGTGAGTCAAAGTTTCCTCCGATTGTGTCACCGCTTTTAAAACCTGCATCCACACGCACACCTGGGCCATTGGGTGTTGCCCATTTAGTAATACGCCCAGGGGCTGGCAAGAATGAACGTCCCGGATCTTCGCCATTGATACGAAACTCAATCGAGTGACCTCTGATTATCGGATCATCAAATCCCAGTGATTCACCCATTGCAATTCTAAACTGCTCGCGTACTAAATCTATTCCAGTAATCTCTTCGCTGACTGGGTGCTCAACTTGCAAACGTGTGTTTACTTCTAGGAATGAGATTGTGCCATCCAAACCAACTAAAAATTCGCATGTGCCGGCACCAACATAGCCAGCCTCTTTCATAATGGCTTTGCTAGCACGATAAAGTTCTGTATTTTGCGCATCAGTTAAAAATGGCGCAGGTGCTTCTTCAACTAGTTTTTGATGGCGGCGTTGCAAAGAGCAATCTCGTGTGCTCACTACCACCGCATGGCCGAATGAATCAACAAGAACTTGCGTTTCAACATGTCGAGGTTTATCTAAATAGCGCTCAACAAAACACTCGCCCCGCCCAAATCCACTTATGGCTTCGCGCACCGCTGAGGCAAATAACTCTGGAATTTCCTCCATGGTGCGCGCAACTTTTAATCCACGCCCGCCACCACCATGAGCCGCCTTTATAGCAACAGGCAATCCATACTCTTTTGCAAAGGCGGTAACTTCTTCATGGCCTTCAACAGGATCTTTAGTACCTGCAACTAGAGGAGCGCCGGCTTTTGCAGCGATTTTACGTGCTGAAACTTTATCGCCTAATGCACGAATTGCAGATGGAGGTGGCCCAATCCAAATGAGTCCAGCATCAATGACCGCCTGGGCGAAGTGTGCATTTTCAGATAGAAAACCATAACCAGGATGAACCGCATCAGATCCAGAGTCAATGGCAACTGCGATTAGTTTTTCAATATTCAAATATGTTTGCGCAGCAGTTGTTCCGGCAAGTGAATAGGCAGAGTCAGCCATACCGGTATGAATCGCAGTTCGATCTTCATCAGAGTAAACGGCAACGCTTTCTAATCCATGATCTTTACATGCGCGAATTACACGGACTGCAATTTCGCCACGGTTGGCTACTAATACGCGTTTCATTGCATCACCTTAACCTCTGGCCATGAGTAGCCAAGCTGTGCGAAGGCCTTTCGCACAAATGGCATAGAAATGCCGACAACATTGGTGTAATCGCCCTCGATGGATGGAATAAAAGGAGAGCTAAAGCCATCTAGAGTGAATCCGCCGGCCACATGAAGAGGCTCACCGCTTGCGACGTAGTCACTGATTTCATCATCGCTCATCTGATCAAAAACCACCTTAGTTGTGACAATGCTAGAAATCTCTCGATCCTTTGTTGTATCGATAATGCAATGACCCGTGTGCAGAAGGCCCCAATTTCCTTGTACACGCTTTGCCCGCTCGCGAGCAATCTCTGGTGTACCGGGTTTACCAAGGGATAGGCCTTCAAACTCAAATGTTGAATCACAACCAATAATAATCGCAGGAAAATCTATTTTATCGACAATCGTGTGAGCCTTAGTAATTGCAAGAGCAATCACCATGTCAGAAGGAGACAGAGAGTTAAAAAATTCAGTCTCTTCATCGACATGACTGACCATTATGAGTGGATTCA
>CAFBRV010000011.1_pt1 | contig 15532 bp, 14 predicted proteins | sample 7270191 | NCBI WGS metagenome assembly CAFBRV01 (sample SAMEA6814197, study PRJEB35770) | uncultured Actinomycetes bacterium | biome: Freshwater; feature: Freshwater reservoir; material: water | place: Czech Republic | collected 2016-11-09 | depth 30m m
AGTTTGGCGAGAAGCGATTGCTGCTGCGCTATGCACCCGTTGAGAAGCTCTAGGATTACCCCCTAATCATGATGTGGAGTACTTGTGGATCTCTTTGAATATCAAGCCCGTGACTTATTTGAAAAGCATGGCGTCCCAGTTTTAGCTGCAGCTATTGCAAGAACAGCAGATGAAGCTGAAGCGGCCGCACTACGTATCGGTGGAAAAGTAGTCGTTAAAGCGCAAGTAAAGGTGGGCGGACGCGGAAAAGCTGGGGGCGTAAAGCTTGCAGAAGATGCCGCCGATGCGCGGGAAAAAGCGGCTGCCATTCTCGGAATGGATATTAAAGGTCACATTGTTCGCACCGTCATGATTGCAGCTGCAGCGCCAATTGAATCTGAGTATTACTTAGCAATTCTCCTTGACCGCTCAAACCGAACATTCCTTGTCATGGCATCTGTCTCTGGCGGAATGGACATCGAAGAGGTGGCCCATACCGCTCCTGAAAAATTAGCCAAGATTCCAGTTTCCGCTGTCGATGGAATAAGCGCAGCAAAAGCAAAAGAGATTGTAAGCGCAGCAAATTTCCCACTTGATGTAGCAGACCAAGTTGCCGAAGTTTTATTGAAGCTGTGGGAAGTATTTCAATCTGAGGATGCAACTTTGGTCGAAGTCAATCCACTTGTGAAGACAAAAGATGGCAAAGTGATCGCACTCGATGGAAAAATTACTTTGGATGACAATGCTGAGTTCCGCCAGAGTGATCATGCCGCTTTGGTAGACCACGATTCAACAAACGAACTTGAAGCGGCAGCAAAGGCAAAAGAATTGAATTATGTGAAATTGGATGGCCAAGTTGGAATCATCGGTAACGGTGCCGGACTTGTAATGAGCACACTCGACGTAGTTGCATATGCAGGGAAAAAGCATGGTGGTGTTTTACCAGCTAATTTCTTAGATATTGGCGGGGGAGCCTCTGCTCAAATTATGGCAGATGGACTTTCGATAATTCTAGGCGACAGCGATGTTAAGAGTGTTTTTGTAAATGTCTTTGGCGGAATTACATCATGTGATGCCGTAGCAACTGGAATTGTGCAGGCACTTGAACTTCTAGGTCCTCAAGCTACTAAACCCATTGTTGTTCGTTTAGATGGCAACAATGTTGTAGAAGGTCGCGCAATTTTAGCCAAGGCGGGGCACCCATTAATCGAACAGGTCGACACAATGGATGGAGCAGCAAACCGTGCTGCAGAGTTGGCGGCGCTATAAATGGCAATTTTTCTCGATGAAAAATCGGTTGTAATCGTTCAAGGCATGACTGGATCAGAAGGTACAAAACACACCCGACGTATGTTGGCATCTGGTACCAAGGTTGTTGGGGGAGTTACTCCGGGCAAAGGTGGACAGATTGTCGATATCGACGGTCACCAACTTCCAGTGTTTAACACTGTGGTCGAGGCGATGAGTGCGACAGGGGCAAATACTTCTGTTGTCTTTGTTCCTCCAAAGTTTGCTAAAGCCGCGGTTATTGATGCAATTGATGCAGCAATGCCTTTAGTTGTCGTTATTACCGAAGGAATTCCAGTTCACGATTCTGCAAGCTTTTATGCATACTCTGTTAGCAAGGGAACTACACGAATCATTGGCCCTAACTGTCCTGGATTGATAAGTCCTGGAAAATCTAATGTTGGAATTATTCCAGCTGACATCACAGGTGCGGGACCAATCGGTTTAGTTTCAAAGTCCGGAACCCTCACCTACCAAATGATGTATGAACTTCGAGATATTGGATTTAGTACGGCAATTGGAATCGGTGGAGATCCAGTTATTGGAACAACACATATTGATGCGCTACGAGCATTTCAAGATGACCCTGAAACTACTGCGATAGTAATGATCGGTGAAATCGGTGGCGATGCTGAAGAACGTGCAGCTGCATTTATTGCGGAGTACGTCACTAAACCTGTAGTCGGATATGTTGCCGGCTTTACTGCCCCAGAAGGCAAAACCATGGGACATGCCGGTGCCATTGTCTCTGGCTCTTCTGGAACTGCACAGGGAAAGAAGGATGCCCTTGAAGCTGCCGGCGTAAAAGTCGGCCAGACTCCAAGTGAGACGGCGCAGTTGTTGCGCGACATCTTGGGGCGCTAAAGAAAATGTTTGGACGCGTACTTGGGTCGACGTTGACCCAAGTGCTGCGCAGTGTTGCTGTACTTCTTCTACCAATCTCATTTATTGCGCTGCTGGCGTGGGCCACAGCAGGTAGCGCTGCTGGAAATACAGGAGACCCACTACGTGCAGCGATGTGGATTTGGCTCGGAGCTCATCAAATTCCATTTTCCCTCGCCTTGCCTCCAGCAAATGCCGCTGGATTTCTATCCTATTTACCGCTCGGTGCTTTAGTCATACCGGTCTTGGCTGTTCGCAATGGAGTTGCTCGAGTAATTGATCGATTAGATGGTAATCCATCAACTCTTACTACAGCTCGTGCGCTTTTTGCTCTTCTCTATACCGGCATTGGAACTCTCTTTGCATACTTTAGTTCAACCTCAGGAGTTAAACCATTGTGGTATTTAGCTCCTGTTTACTTGCTGCCAGTTACTTTGATTAGCGCGGCAACTGTAGGTCGTCGATTAGTTTTTGGGCAGGCGATTCTCTATAGCACTCGAGTTCTCTCACTTTTGTTAGGCATCTCATCGATTGTATTTGGAGTATTAATCTTCATTAATCTCACAACAGTTAAGAGTTTAAGTCTTGTTCTAGAACCAGGAATAATAGGTGGATTCTTACTATTACTTCTTAATATTCTCTATATCCCTAATGCCGTCATCGCGACACTTAGTTATTTTTCAGGTGCAGGATTTGCGATCGGCTCTGACTCGATAATTTCGCCACTTAGTTATAATCTCAACTCAATTCCGGCCTTTCCATTATTAGGAGCACTCCCATCCAGCAGTTCTCATTATGCACTTTTTGCAGTTATTGTAATTGTTCTATCAGGTGCTCTCCTTGCTACATGGACCGTCGCGTTAAGTTCTAGAGTTCTGATTCAATCACTTTTTGCTTGCGTTGTTATTACCGCGCTACTTGGATATGCCGGAAGTGGCGCCTTAATCACTGAAGCCATGTCGGCAATGGGCGTTTCTCCTTGGAAGTTCACGCTTGCGCTCAGTGGAGAATTGATTGCCGGAGCACTACTGGCACTGTACCTTCCACGAATTGGGAGGCGATAGTGGCCTGCAGGCTAGTAATTTTGGCTTCAGGAACTGGATCTATTGCTCAAGCAATATTAGATGCTAATGATCTTGATATTGAAGTCGTATCAATATTCAGTGACCAAAGCGCCTCGCAGGTTTTGGAGCGTGCAAAGTCCGCTGGAATTCCGAGTCAATGTATTCCAGTTGGCAATTCACGGGAGCTGTGGAATCAGGAAATAATCGAAAGAACCACTGCCGCTAAACCAGATTTAGTTGTCAGCGCGGGTTTTATGCGAATACTGCCGCCAGATTTCGTCAATCGTTTTCCTACAATAAATATTCATCCCTCGCTGCTGCCGGATTTTCCAGGGGCTCATGCCGTGCGCGATGCTTTAGCCGCTGGGGTAACAATGACTGGTTCAACTGTTCATTGGGTTGATTCTGGTGTCGATACCGGCCCGATAATTACACAGATGCAGGTGCCAGTTCTACCAAATGATGACGAAGCAACACTTCATGAGAGAATTAAGAAAGTAGAACGAGGTCTCATGGTTGCGACCATCGCTTTAATCCTTCCAACACTGGAGCAACATGACTGAACGAAAACCTCTGCGCCGCGCACTCATTAGCGTCTACGACAAGACACGTCTTTTGGAGATTGGACAAATTTTAAATGAGGCCAGAATTGAAATTCTTTCTACTGGCTCAACTGCTGCCACTTTAGCCACATCAGGTATTCCAGTAACAGAAGTGAGCGCGTATACAGGCTTCCCTGAAATTATGGGTGGCCGTGTAAAGACGTTACATCCCCGTGTGCACTCTGGAATCTTGGCAGATCAAAATAATCCCCAACACATGGCCGCGATTGCAGAGTTAAATATTGATGCATTTGATTTAGTGATTATTAATCTCTATCCCTTTGCCGAAACTATCGCTTCAGGGGCCGATTTCGCCCAATGCATCGAACAGATAGATATTGGTGGGCCATCAATGCTTCGCGGTGCCGCAAAAAATCACGGCTCAGTCGCAGTAATTAGCCAGACATCCCAGTACGACGCTTTAATTGATGCTGTAAAGGCCGGTGGTTTTTCTTTAACCGAACGCCGAGCATTAGCACTTGATGCTTTTAGGACAACGGCCGAATATGACTTAACAATCGCTACATGGCTCGGGCGCAGCGATGAATTGCCTGAATGGTTCGGTCACATTTACCAACGCGAAAGCTCACTTCGTTATGGAGAGAATCCCCACCAAAAGGCGGCCATTTATTCTGGTGGAGCTGTGGGAATTGTCGATGCAGTGCAACTACATGGCAAGGAGATGTCATTTAATAATTACACCGACGCCGATGCTGCTTGGCGCGCAGCGCTAGATCATGCAGAACCATGCGTAGCCATTATCAAGCATGCAAATCCCTGTGGAATTGCAACGGCAGATAATATTGCAAATGCCCACAGGAAGGCCCACGACTGTGATCCAGTGTCAGCCTTTGGGGGTGTGGTTGCAGCTAATCGCGAAGTTACTCTGGAAATGGCTAGCCAACTCTCTGAGATATTCACTGAAGTTGTTATTGCACCAAGTTATGAGGAGGGTGCAGTAGAACTTCTAGCAAAAAAGCCGTCCATTCGAATTCTTCAATGTAGTGTGTCAAATATTTCTTCGATTGAGATGCGCCCAGTGTCTGGTGGAATCTTGTTACAGGAGATGGATTTAATTAATGCCTCCGGTGATTCATCAGAAAATTGGAAGCAAGTTAGTGGAGAACCGGTCAGTGAGCGCAATATGAAAGAGCTTGAATTTGCTTGGAGATCTGTGCGTGCAGTTAAAAGCAATGCGATCTTATTGAGCAGTAATGGTGCATCGGTTGGAATCGGAATGGGACAGGTTAATCGTGTCGACTCGGCGCGTTTAGCCGTGGCTCGCGCAGGGGATCGAGTTAAAGGATCAGTTGCGGCAAGTGATGCCTTCTTCCCCTTTGCCGATGGACTCCAAATTTTGATTGATGCTGGTATTAGCGCAGTTGTTCAACCGGGTGGCAGCGTTCGCGATGAGGAAGTCATTGCCGCCGCTCAAAACGCTGGTGTTGCGATGTTTTTCACAGGTACACGGCATTTCTCTCACGCATAGCACTGCAATAGGATTGCTCGTATGAGCGCACAAATTCTAGATGGCAAGGCACTTGCAGCTTCAATTAAATCCCAACTTGCAGTGCGAGTAGTTGAACTTAAATCTCGGGGAATCACACCTGGCCTTGGCACGGTATTAGTTGGTGATGACCCTGGTTCGCACTCGTATGTTGGTGGCAAGCATCGCGACTGTCATGAGGTTGGCATCAATTCAATACGTGTAGATCTAGCAGCCGATGCCACCGAGGCCGATGTCATGGCCGCCATAAAAGACCTCAATGCATCACCTGAATGCACCGGCTACATAGTTCAACTTCCTCTACCAAAGGGTATTAATACTCAACGAGTACTAGAGGCAATTGATCCATCTAAAGATGCCGATGGATTGCATCCCATGAACTTAGGTCGTTTGGTATCAGGCTATGACGCTCCACTACCCTGCACGCCACATGGAATTGTTGAACTTCTGACGCACTATGGAATTAGTACTAAAGGCGCTGAAGTAACTGTAATTGGACGAGGACTTACAGTTGGTCGACCACTTGGATTATTACTGACGCGAAAGCAAGAAAATGCAACCGTAACTTTGACCCATACTGGAACAAAAGATTTGTTAACCCACACCAAGAACGCAGACATTATTGTTGCAGCGATTGGTCAAGCGCATTTCTTAAAGGCAGAGATGATTAAACCCGGTGCAGTAGTTATCGATGTTGGAATTTCGCGCACCGATGCTGGCCTGCTGGGAGATGTGGATCCAGGAGTCATGAATGTTGCATCATGGGTTGCACCAATGCCAGGTGGAGTCGGCCCAATGACACGTGCGATGTTGATAAAAAATGTAGTCGATGCATGCAGTTAAATAACCGCCTACTTGGGGCTTTTAGCAATATCTCGATACTCATTGGCATCGCCTTGGGCATCGGCGGAATTGTGCGAGGTGGGTCACTTTTTATCGCTATCGGCACGGCCGGTGTAGCGTTAAAAGCGCGGAGTCTTCGCAAGTTTGACTTTTATTTCCCTCTGATCATCGCCATCGCTCTATTTGTGCTGGCAGTAGCACTTCCTCGCGGGCGGTAGAGTTGGCTTAGTGCCACGCATAGTTAGCAAAGGGAGTACGCCATGGGCGGAAAAGTCACAGTAGTCGGTGCAGGTTTTTATGGTTCAACAACTGCGCTTCGATTAGCCGAATACGATGTTTTCGACACGGTAGTTCTTACCGATATTGTCGAAGGCAAGCCCGAGGGATTAGCCCTTGATATGAATCAATCTCGATCCATTGAGGGTTTTGAAACAAAGATTATTGGCGCAACAACCACTGCAGAAGGTGGCGGGTATGAGGCGACTGCCAACTCTGATGTTGTAGTAATTACTGCCGGACTCCCACGCAAGCCTGGAATGAGTCGTATGGATTTAATCGGCGTTAACGCGGGGATTGTTCGCGGCGTTGCAGAGAACATTGCAAAGCATTCGCCCAATGCCGTGATTATTGTCGTATCAAATCCACTAGATGAAATGACATCTCTTGCTCAACTTGCAACGGGTTTTCCAAAGAACCGCGTGATGGGCCAGGCAGGAATGCTAGACACTGCCCGCTTTACTAACTTTGTCGCAGAAAAATTAGCCGTAAAAGTTGGCACCGTTAAAACTCTTACTCTGGGTTCACATGGTGACACGATGGTTCCGGTTCCAAGTCGCTGCACTGTAAACGGAGTAGCTTTAAGCGAACTTCTATCCCAAGTTGAAATCGATGAACTCGTTGATCGCACTCGCAATGGTGGCGCCGAAGTTGTCGCACTCCTTAAAACAGGTTCGGCTTACTATGCACCATCTGCCGCCGCTGCTCGCATGGCCAAAGCCGTCATCGAAGATTCAGGCGCTGTTATGCCGGTATGTGCATGGGTAGATGGCGAATATGGAATTTCAGGTGTCTATCTAGGTGTTGAAGCCGAGATTGGCCGCAATGGAATTAATAAAGTTGTTGAAAGCGCACTCACAGAAGTTGAAGTTGCCGCCCTCAAGGCCGCCGCTGAAGCCGTGCGTGCAAAACAAGCCGACGTCCAAACACTCTAAATAGGGAGCTCACCGCATGGCCAAGATCAAAGTAGAAGGAACCGTAGTCGAGCTCGATGGCGACGAAATGACTCGTATTATTTGGCAGTTCATTAAGGAGTCTTTGATACTTCCTTATCTCGATGTCAACCTTGATTACTACGACCTTGGCATGGAAAACCGTGATGCAACCGATGATCAGGTAACGATTGATTCAGCGCATGCAATTCAAAAGCATGGCGTAGGTATTAAGTGCGCAACGATTACGCCGGATGAGGATCGAGTCGTGGAGTTCGGACTTAAAAAAATGTGGAAATCTCCTAACGGCAGCGTTCGTAACATCTTGGGCGGCGTGATTTTCCGCGAGCCAATCATTATTAGCAATGTTCCGCGCTTGGTACCTCATTGGACTAAGCCAATCGTTATTGGCCGTCACGCATTCGGTGATCAGTACAAAGCTACAGATTTCTTGGTACCAAGTGCCGGTAAGTTAACAATGACCTTTGTCCCTGAAGATGGATCAAAGCCAGTTGAATACAGCGTCTTTGATTTCCCATCATCGGGAATTGCAATGGGCATGTACAACATGGATGAATCAATCCGTGACTTTGCTCGAGCATCGCTTAACTATGGCCTGAACCGTAAGTTCCCGGTTTACTTATCAACTAAGAACACAATCTTGAAAGCTTATGACGGTCGCTTCAAAGATATCTTTGAAGAGATTTTCCAAGCTGAATTTAAAGCCGCTTTTGATGCTGCTGGCATTTGGTATGAACACCGCTTAATCGATGACATGGTTGCAATGTCACTTCGCATGGAGGGTGGATATGTCTGGGCATGTAAGAACTATGACGGCGATGTTCAATCCGACACCGTTGCTCAAGGTTATGGCTCACTTGGGTTAATGACATCGGTACTTATGACACCAGATGGAAAGATTGTTGAATCAGAAGCCGCTCATGGCACCGTGACTCGTCACTACCGTGAGCACCAGAAAGGTAATGCAACATCTACAAATCCAATTGCATCAATCTTTGCGTGGACGCGTGGATTAGCCCACCGTGCAAAGTTAGATAACAACGCCGAGCTTGCAGCGTTTTGTGCAACGCTTGAGCGCGTTTGTATCGAGACAGTTGAACAGGGGAAGATGACTAAGGATCTCTCACTCTTAATTTCAAAGGATGCCCCTTGGCAGACCACCCAAGAGTTCTTAGGCTCAATCGATGAAAACCTAAAGAAAGCAATGGCGTAATAATGGAAATTATTGACATAACTAAAGCACCAGAAAATGTCGGATCTCACTCATGTCGTTGTGGAGAAGAGAGTTCATCTACGTTCCCCGAACTTGATGCAACGCTAATTCCACACGAGATTCGCCACCCTGCAATTTTCGGCGCACTTGAATCACTTAAATCTGGTGAGGGTATGGTTTTGGTCGCGCCCCACAAGCCAATTCCTCTGCTTGCTCAAATTGAAAAGAAGCACCCAGGAAGCTATTCAGTTGAATTTCTTGATGAAGGTCCAGATAAGTGGCATATTGAGTTCGTACGAAACTAAGAGTTGGATTTAGATGGCCACTAAAGTCTTTGTCGTCGATGATCATGAGCTTGTTCGAAAAGGCTTAATAGATCTCATCGACGCTGAAGAGGATTTGACAGTGGTCGGAAGTGCGGCAAATTGCGAAGATGCCGTTGTTATTTTTGCCGCTTTAGATGTCGATGTTGCAGTTTTAGATGTTCGCTTACCAGATGGAAATGGAATCGAACTCTGCCGAGAGCTAATCAGCCTCAAGCCTGAGTTGAAGGTTTTGATGCTTACTTCATTTCAAGATGATGAAGCTCTCCTAGGCGCAGTCTTGGGGGGAGCGGTAGGTTATTTGATCAAAGATATAAAGAATCTAGAACTACTTGCATCGATTCGTAAGGTTGCCGCCGGAGAGAGTTTTCTTGACACTAAATTAATCTCATCGGTAACTAATCGCCTTCGTGAAAATAAGAACCCCGCCAGTGAAATCTACGAACTAACCGATCAAGAGCAGCGGGTACTTGAGTTTATTGGTAAAGGTATGACTAATAGAGAGATCGCAAAGAATATGTTTTTGGCTGAAAAGACGGTAAAGAACTATGTATCTTCACTCTTAAGAAAACTGGGTCTTGAGCGCCGCACCCAGGCTGCGGCCATGGCCGTGCGACTGAGTGTAGGTAGAAATTAAAGGCTTGCCCTCCACATTGTTCGAGTGCCGGCAATAGCGTCTTTAACAATCTCAAACTCTCCACCCCTGGCCACTGCACGTCGCTCAAGGTTTAAGAGTCCGCTCTTTCGCTCACCAGCAACATAGCCTTTTCCATTATCTACGACCCGGATTTCGCAATAGGTCTGGTTAGCTAGAACCATAAGATCAATCTTCGTGGCATCTGCATGTCGAATTGCATTTGTAACCAGCTCGCGAATTACCGGGATGACTTGTTTTGTAAGCTCTTCACCAATCACAGTGTCAATTGGGCCTTGAAAAGCGTAGGAAATTTGAAATCCAGCTACCGTGCTTAATGAAGCAACTTCGCTCAAAATTAGAGTGCGTATGTCAGCGATGGGATGGTTATCTTGCAGCGCAAAGATTGTTGTCCTGATTTGCTGAACCGTAGAATCGAGATTATCTAGAGTGCTTTGAATTTTAACTAGTGATGCCTCTGAAAGTGAAGGATCGGATTCAACCGACTGTAGCGAAATCCCCGATGCAAATAGCCTTTGAATTACCAGATCATGCAGGTCACGGGCGATTCGCTCACGTTCGGCTAATACGCTGACTTGGTTTTGAGCAATGTGACCACGATAGCTATCGATGGCAACACCTGCAGCTGATGCCAAAACTTCAACAAGCTTTTCATCTTCTTCGGTGAAATCTTTCCCATTGCGTTTTTGTGTTAAATAAATGCTTCCATAAAGTTCGTTACGAATTCGAATAGGCACTCCTAAGAATCCGGACATCGCAGGGTGTCCTTTAGGAAAACCAACTGAGGATGGATGCTCGCTAATTACGGAAATTCGTAACGCCTCCGGAACTGCGAGTAAATGTCCAAGTAGACCTTTTCCTTCAGGGAAAGTGTCGATCTCATCGGCAGTTTCATCGCTCATACCTACATACGTGAAATCCTCAAGGGTTCCGTCCGATGTAATTGACCCAAGCGCGCCGTAAGTGCAGTCGGTAATGAGAACCGCGTTTTGTATGAGTCGCTTCAGAGAGGTTTTTAAATCCTCACCTTTAGCAACATCCATGACCGCCTCAGAGAGCGCGCTAAGCCGGGTGACATCCATGGCAAGAGTCTGCCTAATATCACCCGGAATAACGAGTCAGCCTTTAACTTCTAGCTTCTGCGCCTTTACGTGCATAAAACCACCATGCAATGGCGGTTCCGGCAACGGCAAAGAGAGCAACGCCTTGGAAGAAACCGGCAGGTGCCATAAGCGATAGAAGAACACCAAAGATGAAGGGACCAAAAGCGGCGATCGCCCCAGTCCATCCAAGTACGCCGCCGGCCTGTCGCGGTTCAAAGATCATCGGCATCTGCTTAAAGGTGCTTGCATTGCCAACTCCAGCGAAGAAGAAGATTGCCATCATGCCCCAGAAGAAACTCATAAAGTCATCGCTGCTTGCAGGGGAGAGTTGACCTGATGTGAAGAAGGCCGATACGGCAATGCCTACACCAGATACGAAGGTAAGAATTCCTCCACCTAATCGATCAGCGATTGGTCCGCTAATCACTCGTGCAGCGGAGCCAACTAGCGGGCCAAAGAATGCGAATTTAACTGGATCAGGAGCATTTGCAAACTCACCAAAGAGATTTTTAATGAGAAGCCCAAACTGGGCAGAAAACCCAGCGAAAGTTCCAAAAGTCATGAAGTAGAGAACTGTCATCAACCAAGTGTGCTTATTATTGAAAATATCTAATTGATCCTTAACGCCACGTGAAGTAACAGGTACGGATTTCAAAAACTTCCAAGAGATGATTACTGAGAGAATTACAAATGGAACCCAGACGAGTCCGGCATTTTGATACCAGACGGATTTATCGATTCCCTTAACCTCATCTACAAATCGCTGTGGTGCACCTAACGTTGCGCCAAACATCGCGGAGCCAACGATCAGTGGAGTTGTAAACTGAATGATGCTTACCCCAAAGTTTCCAACACCAGCTTGAATTCCAAGAGCTAAACCCTGTTTAGATTTAGGGAAGAAATATGAAGTACTCGGCATGAAGCCCGAAAACACACCGCCACCAATTCCCGAGAGAAAGGCGAGAATTAATAAGGCTATGTAAGGCGTCGATGGAGAGCGCACTGCAAATGACCATCCGACGAGCGGAAAGATAAGCAGAGCAGTTGAGTACGTTACTAATTTGCGCGTTCCTAAAATTGGAGGCAGGAACATCCAGATTAAGCGAAGACCACCGCCGGCAAGTCCTGGCATTGCAGCCAGCCAGTAGAGCTCCTTCTTGCTCAGGTCAAAGCCTAAGTTGTTGAGTTTTGGTGCTAGGGCAGAGACTAAGAACCAGCTCATAAAGCCAAGTGTTAAGGCATAAGTGGTGACCCAAAGTGTCTTCCAAGCAATCTTGGACTCCCATTTTCCCTCAGCATTTGGATCCCACGATTCGAGCCACTCAGAGGGTTTATTTTTTTGGGCAGACATTTTAATCTCCATTCATTTGAGAGTTGTTGTAATCAATCTGGTGTTTAAGTGTTGGGCTTGCTTTGTGCAGCATTTTTACTATTACTACATGCATCCAAACTGTCGCGACGAGAGTTAATAAGAAGAGAACGACAAAGGTCGATTGAGGCAGGCCAGTCCAACCTCGGACATAAACGAATAGGGGAGGAAGTAAGAAACCGCCAAGTGCTCCTAGCGTTCCAACAAGTCCACCAACAGCACCGACATCGTTGGGGAAGTACTCCGGAATGTGCTTAAAGACTGCGGCCTTACCTATGCCCATAGAGCATCCGACAATAAAGAGTAGAGCGGTAAATGGCACAACTCCTAAACTGTATGGCAGAACCTCTCTTGGTCCATCCGGTGTATTTAAAACAATGTAACCAAATGGTGCGGCCAAGAAAAGCAGCGCTATTAACATGGAAAGAAAAGTTCCATACATGAGGCGACGTGCCCCCATTTTGTCAGATATATAGCCACCTAGTGGGCGAAGCAGTGAGGCTGGAAAGATGAATAGCGCGGTTAACAGTGCGGCATTCTGTAGCTCTAATCCATAAACGGAGACATAATATTTTGGCATCCAAGAGGCCAGGGCAACATATGCTCCAAATACAATCACGTAGTAGAAAGAAAATCTCCACACCTGCACGAAGCGCAATGGTGCAAACATCTGACGTAGAGGTCGTGATGTTTGCAGATTTTCAGCATCGGCAGGTGTGAAAAATTGAATTGCTAAAGCGGTAAGGACTAGTAGCACTGCATACAAGGCGGGCACAAAGCGCCAACCACCAGGAATGATTCCGCCAAGGTAAGAACCACCCACGGTTCCGGCGATTACAACGGGACCAATAAATTTTGTCGCCGATGCGCCGACATTTCCTGCACCAAAAACACCCAGAGCAAAGCCTTGTCGGCTGCGATCAAACCAGTGCGAATTCCACGCAATACCAACGCTGAAGAGGTTTCCCGCAAAGCCAACGAAGAAAGCTAAGACGAGTAGCCAGGTGTAAGTCAGCTCCATATGCGCCAATAAATACGCTGGTATCGAAGTAACCAGCAACATCACTACCGTTACTTTTTTACCACCTATACGGTCGGCAAGAACACCTAAAAATAATCGCCAAATTGAGCCGTTGAGAATAGCTACCGATGAGAGCCAGGCTAACTGAGAATCACTAATTCCAAACTCTTTTTGAATTGGAATTCCAAGAACTCCAAACATTAACCAGACTGCAAACATTAAAGTAAAAGCAAATGTCGAAAGTGCTAGCACTCTCCCGGAACCTTTGCGCGATGACATAAAAATCCTTTCTTTCTGAACAAATCCTAAGCAAAGCGTGCTCTATTCGAGCTAGTGAAAATAGGGTCTTTGTACCTATATTGACGAGAGGTCATGCGAGAGAGAATTGGGACATGAAAAGCAATATGCCCTCAGGAATAGATATTGAAGAATCACTGGTCAAACTTGGAAGATATTTTTCAAAAGGTGTTGTCTCCGATGATCTTCGTTCTATTACAAAATCCGGTGGGCGAGAAGGTGATGACTTCTATCGCGATCGTTGGAGCCATGACAAAGTAGTTCGTTCAACTCATGGAGTTAACTGCACAGGATCATGTTCATGGAAAGTTTATGTTAAAGATGGAATCATCACGTGGGAAACTCAACAGACTGACTATCCATCAGTAGGACCAGACTCACCAGAGTACGAACCACGAGGATGCCCACGCGGTGCTGCATTTTCTTGGTACACATATTCACCAACTCGAATTCGCTTTCCATATGTCCGAGGCCTGCTATTGGATATGTATCGCGAAGCCAAATCTCGCTTAGGTGATCCCGTGTTGGCCTGGGCCGACATAATGGATGATCCAATTCGTCGAACTAAGTATCAAAAGGCGCGCGGCAAAGGTGGATTAGTGCGTGCGCAATGGGGAGAGATCTCTGAAATTATTGCAGCTGCACACGTGCACACAATAAAAAAATATGGCCCTGACCGCGTCTTTGGTTTCTCCCCAATCCCAGCTATGTCGATGGCATCGCATGCCGCAGGCGCACGTTTTATCTCACTCATGGGTGGCTCAATGCTCTCCTTTTATGATTGGTATGCCGATCTACCTGTTGCATCTCCACAAGTTTTTGGCGATCAAACTGATGTACCAGAATCGGCCGATTGGTTTAACGCCTCTTATTTAATTATGTGGGGCTCCAATGTTCCAGTAACTCGCACGCCTGATGCACATTTTATGACTGAGGCGAGATACCGTGGTCAGAAAGTAATTGCAATTAGCCCCGATTACGCCGATAACACAAAGTTTGCCGATGAGTGGGTGGCACCGCATCCAGGCACCGACGGCGCTCTAGGTATGGCAATGGGACATGTTATTTTAAAAGAGTTCTTCGTCGAAAAACAGACGCCTCGATTTACCGAGTATGTAAAGAAGTTCACTGATCTTCCCTATCTTGTATCACTGCGTGAAAAAGACGGCGCCTGGGTTCCTGATAAATTCTTAGTGGCATCTGATTTGGGCGATACTTCCGAGGGATCGAAATTCAAAACCGTTGTTCTGGACTCAGCTAACGGTCAGACATACGTTCCCAATGGATCACTTGGTCATCGCTACAACGATGACTCGATGGGTAAATGGAATCTAGATCTTGAAGGTGTAGATCCATCACTTACCGTCTATGGACGCACGGATGCATCAGCTGCACCGATTCTTCTACCTCGCTTTGATATGGGACAGAAAGAATCAGAAAGTGGTGGAGTGCTTCATCGCGGAGTTCCTACGATTCAAATTGGCGATAAAAAAGTTACTACGGTCTATGACTTAATGCTGGCTCAATACGGTGTTGGTCGCGAAGGTTTAGATGGTGATTGGCCAATTGATTACACCGATACATCTCCGTACACGCCTGCATGGCAGGAGGAGATTACAAATGTTCCTGCAGCTCAAGCGATTCGTATAGCGCGCGAGTTTGCACAAAATGCTGATGAGTCCGAAGGTCGCTCAATGATTCTTCTCGGAGCCGGAACAAATCACTGGTTCCACTCCGACACTATGTACCGAACCTTCTTGGCCTTGGTTACTTTAACTGGCTGCCAAGGTGTTAATGGTGGGGGATGGGCACACTATGTTGGTCAAGAAAAATGCCGCCCAGTAACGGGATGGGCGCAGTTAGCATTTGGCGCAGACTGGGCACGACCTCCCCGCCAGATGATTGGTACTGCATTTTGGTATGTATCAACGGATCAATGGCGCTACGACGGATTAAAATCTGAGCTCCTCGCAACACCTCTTGGCGAAAATCGTTTTGAGAACATGAGTGCGATAGATGTAATGGCCAAGTCGGCTCGAATGGGCTGGATGCCTTCTTATCCATCACTCAATCGCAACTCATTAGATTTAGTTGATGAGGCACGCGCATTAGGGGTTGAACCCTCGGCTCACGTTGTCAATGAATTAAAGAATGGAAA
>CAFBRV010000012.1_pt1 | contig 14872 bp, 16 predicted proteins | sample 7270191 | NCBI WGS metagenome assembly CAFBRV01 (sample SAMEA6814197, study PRJEB35770) | uncultured Actinomycetes bacterium | biome: Freshwater; feature: Freshwater reservoir; material: water | place: Czech Republic | collected 2016-11-09 | depth 30m m
CTTGCTATCAGGTGCGAGATTTTGATTCTGAGTAAGAATTGAAAGCGTTAATGCGCGCACTCGTGCCGCGTTAACACGATCTAACTCGGGTCCTAAAGCCGCAACATTCTTTGCTTCGGCTCGCCCGACTAATCCACTAACACGTGAAGTAATAAGCCAAGCAGAGGCAATAGCTTGCCAACGGTCAGTCGGTGTTTGCATTAACCAAATGTCGAATTTATTGCTTGGCATAATTCGATCTGAGGCGTCAAAACTTATTAGGGAGGCTAAGTAAGCTAACTCGGTAATAAATGCCGTACATGATTCATCGAGTCCGAGATGGGTTGCGATAATCTTTAAATCACGAACTCCTAAGCCTCCTGCTCGAAGCGCATCTGCAGGCTCTTCCGCCCAGAAATTGAGTAGCTCTTCGACCCAACGTAAAACCGTCGAAATATTTGCAATTGCCGCAAGATTTACTTGACGCTCATCTCGCTTAACTCCAGTTAACGTTGGTGCAGCGATAGACATTTCCTTGTGCGTTTTTCCATCACGCAGATATAAACCAACTTCGCGCGGTAAAACAACAGTTCGTTGATCCAGAGGTACTAAGAATTTGCGCTCCAACAGCCAAGCAACCCCAGGTCCAGGATTTTTAATATCTCCGACACTGCCACGAGGCGGACCCCAAATAAGGCGCTCTAATACCTTCTTTGCATCGGTCGGAGCTTGATCTAAATCCGATAACTTAAGTTTTGCCATTGATGCTGGACCAAGTCCAGCCGGCTCATTTCCAATCACATCTCGTAGTTGAGATGGAAGACGCATTCCATCATTGGATGGATATATAAGACCAATAGCAATTAAATGCTCAAGTGCATCAGCCGCGGCTTTATGAGTGAGAGCAATTAATGATTTGACTGAAAAAGGTTCAGTGAGAGCGCTGGCAGCTTCTAATACTTGAAACTGCCATTGATTGAGCGAGTCAATGGCCCGCGCCAGGCTGGGTGCCGAACATGCTCGGACAGAAAGAGATGCAATATCTGGAGGTACCGGAATAACTAAATCAGGCCTAGCAGTAAATAGCTGCAAAAAGGCAGCGTCATCAATACTACGTAAGTAGTCGGAGAATGAGCGCATTTCCATAACTTGCTAACATTACTGGGCTTTAGTGCTTATTGCGTAATTAACTGCGCTTTCGACGAGGTGTAAGCCATGCTGCTAAAGCTGCCAAGCGCACCACAAGCGGGGAAATCGCCCGCCCAATAAAACGGGCTCTGCGGAAATCATGAATTGGCCATCCTTCAGCCATTGCCCTAAGTCCAAGAATTGCATCTGGATTAATTGCAGATGGGTGGCCCACGCATTGCAATAAGGGAAGATCGTTATTGCTATCAGAGTAGGCATAACAATCGGCAAGATTTAGACCTGTTCGCTCTGCTAACTCCTGAACTGCACGCACCTTCTCTTTTCCATGTAAAAGCAGCCCTAACAACGCCCCTGTGTAGGCACCATCTTTAACTTCTGCTCTGCTTCCGAGTGCGCCAGTTAGTCCCAAACGCTTTGCAATCAAGACTGCCATGTCTTCCGGGGCGGCCGTAACCAACCAAACTTCTTCATTACTCGAAAGATGTTTTTGTGCGATCTCAATTGTTCCCTGCCAAATTGCAGGAGATACATACTCATCATAAATTTCTTGGGCGATAGCTTCTATATCTTTAACACTGTGGCCGCCTATGAAATCCGTCGCCGATTTTTGGAATCTCGCGATCTCCTCTTTATTCTCTTTTCCCGTTAAGCGAAATCTCAGATTAGCTAGAACAAAGCGCGAGATATCTTTCTTAGTGAAATAGCCCCTTTGATACATGCCGCGACCTAGGAAGTAGATAGTGGAGCCGCGGATAAGCGTGTTATCGACATCAAAAAAGGCTGCTCGCTTCGCCGTGAGTGCCATGTCACTACCTTAACGAACTTGACCCACAAGAGACGCTTTATGCTTGGCCAATGAGTTCAACTGTCCATGTTATTCGTCACGGTGAAGTAGAAAACCCAGCCAAAATTCTCTACGGTCGCCAGCCTGGGTGGAAACTCTCAAAACGGGGTCAAGAGATGGCAATGGTTTTGGGAGAATGGTCTAAATCAATTGATCTCGGTGCTTTGCATGTTTCGCCCTTACAACGAGCACAAGAGACCGCTGCTCCAATAGTTGCAGCACACAAAGTGGCAATCACAACCGATGAACGCTTAATTGAGGCGTCAAATGTATTTGAAGGTAAAGCCTTTGGCGTTGGTGATGGAGTTTTGCGTCACCCTGCGGCATGGCGACACTTATGGAATCCCTGGAAACCTTCTTGGGGAGAGCCATATGAAGAGCAGATAACGCGAATGCTTGCTGCAATCTTTGCCGCTCGCGAGAATGCACAAGGTAAAGATGCTATTTGTGTATCGCATCAGCTTCCAATTTGGATACTTAGAAGTGCCATTGAGAATCGTCGATTGCTGCATGATCCGCGCAAGCGTGAGTGTTCACTAGCATCTGTGACAAGTATTCATTTCGATGATGATGGATTAATTTCTGGTCTAACTTACTCCGAACCCGCGCGTCATCTTCTACCAAAGAATTGAAAATGAACTACGTTTACAAAGTTCTTGGTTTTGTATTCATTGCACTTGCCTTAGTAGGTTGTAGTGGAGGAGGAGCATCGAGCCCTCAAGAGAGTTTTGTATCTGGAAGCGGCTTAGTAACAATGATTAAACCTTCGGATCGAATCGAAGCTCCTGCGCTGGCAGGAATGACCCTCTCGGGAACGAATTATTCATATGCACCTGGCCGCGTTACGGTTGTTAATGTTTGGGCATCTTGGTGCGCACCGTGTAGAGCTGAGATACCTACTCTCATAGCTCTGTCCAAGAAATATAGCGAAACGACTTTTATTGGAATTCTGACCCGTGATAATCCGCCAACGGCAGAAGCATTCCAGCGCCGCTTTAATATCCCTTATCCAACACTTATAGATGACTCAATTTTGATCGGCTTTAAAGGCTCATTGCCTGCAAATGCAATTCCTACAACCGTAGTAATAGATAGGAACGGAAAAGTCGCAGGTCGCATTTCGGGAGCTGTCACAGTCGCCTCACTTTCTACACTAATTGAGTCCGTGAGTAACGAATGAAAGATTTCTTTGTAGAGCAAATTCTCGATGGGTTTTTGATTACCGCCTTTCCTGTTGCAGTGATTGCCGGTCTAATTTCTTTTCTTTCGCCCTGTGTACTTCCATTAGTTCCAGGTTATCTCTCATTTGCCGCAGGGTTTTCAAATAACCGAGGGAAAGTATTTTTAGGCTCGCTTCTATTTGTTTTAGGCTTCTCAACTGTATTCATTTCATATGGGGCCATCTTTGGAGGTTTAGGTACTCAACTGGCGGCCAATGAGAAAATTATTTCTAGAACTCTGGGTGTGCTGACCATATTCTTGGGCCTTATTTTTCTTGGAAAATTTCCAATGGCACGAACATTTCGACCTCAGATGAAGACCACGGGTGGCCTAATCGGTGCCCCAGTACTCGGTTTTCTCTTTGGAATTGGTTGGACGCCTTGCATTGGTCCAGCTCTTGCAGCCGTCCAGACTTTAGCTTTTCAAGAATCTAGTGCGATGCGAGGTGCATTTCTTTCACTAGGTTACTGTCTTGGTTTGGGTCTTCCATTTATTGCCTCAGGAGTCTTTTTCGATCGTTCAGAGAAATTGCGCAAAATCTTAGTTCGTCGCGGAGATTTGATTTCTAAAATTGGAGGAATTTTCCTAATCACTTTAGGAATTCTTCAGGTTAGTGGCACTTGGGGTCAGATTATGAACTCATTACGTTCACTCATTTCAGATTTTATTCCGGTGGTTTAAATGAACCAAGAGGTTGTGCTTCCAGAGTTAAGCAACGTTGGTCTTTTACGTTATGGATGGCGTCAATTAACCAGCATGCGGACCGCCCTGATCCTTTTAATGCTTTTAGGTATTGCCGCGGTACCAGGTTCTCTTATTCCCCAACGCACACAGAACCCGATGGCAGTCACTGCAAAGTTCAAGAGCTCGCCTGAACTCTCACGGTGGATGGATAAATTTTCTCTCTTTGATGTATATGGTTCTGCCTGGTTTAGCGCTATTTACATACTTCTATTCATCTCCTTGATTGGCTGCGTGCTCCCTCGTGCGGTCGAACATTTTAAGGCGATGCGCGCGCTTCCACCCCCTACTCCTAAGAATCTGAATCGAATGGAGTTCTTCTCAACATGGGCAGCCAGGGGAGATGAATTCGAAATTGCACAAAACTGGTTTAAATCCAACCGATTTAGAACCCTTGAAAGAGAAGGCACTATTTCAGCTGAGAAGGGATATCTACGCGAAACAGGTAATCTATTTTTTCACTTGGCGCTTATTTTGATTTTGCTAGGAATCTCTTTTTCCTCGCTCTTTGGAATGCGAGGTGAGGCAATTCTAAATGTTGGTGAGAGATTTGTTAATACACCAACAAGTTATGACTCTCTCGCCTATGGGAAGCTTTTCAAAGATGGGAAGCTTGCGAATTTTATTGTGAGCATTGATAAGTTTGATGCCACGTATAACGTCGTAACAAATGCTCCCGAAGATTACACACTCAATGTCACGCTTCGACAGGGAGATCTCTCGACTTCCGAAAAGCGCGTAGTAAAAGTGAACTCACCATTAGCAATAGAAAATACGAAGATCTACCTTCAAGCCAATGGTTATTCTCCAATTGTGACGGTGCGAGATTCGAAAGGTGATGTTGCTTTGCAAGGCCCAATTCCATTTCTGCCCCAAGATGCAAATCTGCGATCGATTGGTGCGATCAAAGTTCCTGATGCAGACCCACAAGTGGGATTTGTAGGCTCTTTTGTGCCCACGTATTCAAGAAGCGATGGAAACGGCGCGATCAGCGTATTTCCTCAAGCACTTGATCCACGGCTTTTACTATCGGCCTGGAGCGGGAATGTAGGTCTAGATTCGGGAGTTCCACAATCGGTCTATCGATTAGATACTTCAAAGCTTAAAACTCTTGGATTGAAATCACTAAAGCCCGGAGAAACCTTCACATATTTAGGTGGCTCAATAACATTTGAAGGTTACGTGCAGTGGGTGAATCTGCAAATTGTCGATGATCCTGGCAAGAACTATGCCCTGCTCGGCGCTATTGTTGCCATCCTTGGACTACTTGCATCTTTGTTCACTCGTCGTCGACGAATTTGGATTCGATTTGGCAGCGAAATAGAAGTGGCAGGCTTAGCTAAGAATGCAGCGCCAGGTTTAGAGCAAGAGTTAACTAAATTGATAAGTGTATTAAAGGGAGAGATTTAAATGTCGCGCACGTGGGCCTACCTTTCAAACTACTTGATTTATTCATCAATGGCCGTTTACGCACTCTCTTTTTTCGCTCATGCTATTGAAACTGCCTGGGCAGTAAAAACTCCAGATGCCTCGAGCGGTAAAGTTTTAGACTACAAGCGGACTGAAAAGGTTGCTCGAATCGCAACGGCAATGATGGGTCTTGGATTCATACTTCTTTTCGCCGGCGTAATTGCACGAGGGATATCTGCAGGACGAGTTCCTTGGGGCAATATGTACGAATTCTCTATTACGGGCGCACTCGCATTTTCAGGTGCCTACTTAGCTGCGCTTCGAAAATATGATCTTCGATGGTTGGGTCTTCTCGTATCGATCGCGGTTTTATTAACTCTCGGCACAGCCGTTGCTGTTCTTTATGTTCCTAGCGCTCCATTAGTCCCAGCACTAAAATCAACATGGCTAGTTATCCATGTCTCGGCAGCGATAATTTCAGGTGGAGTCTTCTTGCTAGCAAATGCAATCGCGGCAGCGTACTTGTATTTAGATTCAATGGAATCAAAGGGCGAGCGAACTACGTGGGCCAAGCGTTTACCAACTCTTGAGTACCTAGATCAACTCTCATACCGCCTGGTCGCCTTTGTATTTCCATTGTGGACCTTCGCCGTTATTGCCGGAGCTATTTGGGCTGAGAGCGCATGGGGGCGCTACTGGGGTTGGGATCCAAAAGAGACGTGGGCCTTTATTACATGGGTTGCATATGCGGCATATCTACATGCGCGCGTAACAGTTGGCTGGAGAGGTCGACGCGCCGCCTGGCTATGTTTATTTGCGGGCTCAACATTTTTATTTAACTACGTTTATGTAAATGTCTGGGGTACTGGAAAGCATACGTACTCAGGACTTTAAAGCTTTCTTAAGAAATCCGGGTCATCATCTGGGGGCAAAATACGACGCTGAGGGCGCTTGAAGCCTTTAGGTTTATTTCTTCCGGCTATTAAATATGCAATAGGTCCAATCGCAATAGCTTGTGGCCCTAGAAGAATTATCAGCAGCAGCCAGCCCCACTTTGGAAGGTTTTTAATCTGTGACTCATCGGCACGGGCACAATCAATAAGGGCATAAATAGTGACACCAAAGATGAGAACTAAGGGAATGATGCGCGACATGGTTTTATTGTATAGCCAAGGCCAGTGCAAAGATTGCTGAAAAGATGAGCTGGAGTTTTCCAGTCTTACCTAAGAGTGGAATTAATGCCGCTCCACTTGCGCCTCTCATAACTTGGCGTGCCAGGGAGAATGTAAGTGGTGCGACTAGCAAGGTTAAAAGCGTCGTTGGGATGAGCGTTGCAATTGCGCCAACGTGGGCAAGAACCAGAAGTGTGACAAATGCGCGTCGAGCGGCGGAATCACCCATTCGTACCGCAAGGGTTTTCTTTCCAGCGATTGCATCTTGATTCAAATCCCGAAGATTATTGATCGCTAGGAGTGCACATGAGAGTGCACCCATTGGAATTGCAACTATAAAACTCATCAAAGTAATCCTCTGAGTTTGGACATAAAAACTTCCAATTGTTGCCACTAAGCCAAAGAAGACAAAGACGGAGATTTCACCGAAACCACTGTAGCCATAAGGCTTTCGGCCTCCGGTGTAACTCCAGGCCGCTGCGATAGATAAAATTCCCACGGCAATAAGAATTGGTGAAGTTAAAATAGCTAACCATAGGCCGCAGATTGAAGCGATCCCAAAAGAGATAAAAGCTGCAAACTTAACGCTGCGTGCAGTAGCCAAGCCACTACCAACCAATCGAGTTGGTCCAATCCGATTGGTATCAGTTCCCTTGATTCCATCTGAATAATCATTCGCGAAATTCACACCAATTTGCAGCCACAAAGAGACCTTCAGGGCCAGCGCGGCTCGAAACCAATTGAATTCACTGCCGGCAAGGGCAGAAGCTACTAACACTGGCGCAATCGCCGCCGGCAAGGTGCGGGGACGCGCTCCGAGTATCCATCTATTCATGTTCAACCATCCTTGCCAGAGTTTTTCGATCAACTTTCCCAATACCGAGCAATGGTAGTGATTCGATCGCATGAATGCCTTTTGGCTTTGCTATCTGACCAAGTGCACCTTCTAAGTATTGCGAAATTTCAGTCTCACTTGCTTGACCGACAACTGCGATATGAAGAGCCTGCCCCCACTGAGGATCATTGACGGCAAAAGCAGCGCACTCCAATTCTGGATAGCGAACTGAGAGCACCGCCTCAATTGCCATAAGTGAAAGGTTTTCACCTCCAGTAATAATTACATCATCTGAACGGCCAAGTACTTTCAGTTTTCCATTAGCAATTTCACCAAGGTCATTTGTTGTAAACCAACCATCAATTAATTCCAAGTCTTTTGAAGAGTTCAGGTACTCGCTAGCAATTACAGGACCTCGAATTTTAATAACGCCTTGTTCATCAATTGCAACCTCAACACCATGTAAAGCTTGACCATCATAAATACATCCACCACAGGTTTCAGTCATTCCGTATGTTTCAACAATATTTATTCCCGCGGCCTCTGCTTGTGCTCGAAGATTTGCCGTAAGAGATGCTCCTCCTACTAAAACGGTTTTGGCGCTTTGCAAATGCCGCAGCAAGCGCGCATCTGAGTTAAGAGCTCTGAAGAGTTGAGTCGGAACGATGGAAGTAAAATCTACTTTCGGATACTCTCCGTCGAAATTACGAAGGTCAAGCGGAAGAGTGCCGAGCTCCATTGAACGAAGAATTACATTGACGCCAGCGATGTGATTGATGGGAAGCAATAATGACCATTGGGATCCATGTAATGCGCCAATAAATGAGTTGGATGCCTGCGCCGATGAGACGAGGGCGCTTCGAGTGAAGGCGACCTCTTTTATCAAGCCTGTGCTGCCACTTGTACCAACGACAATGGCCAGGTTGTTGGCTAGATTCTTGCTGCGAACTTCGCCAAAGCTAAGGGCAGGACCGATTCCAACGAGGGCAGCAGTGATTTCCACGGCTAACTGCTGGATAGACCACGCAGGGTTGGCTCGAAGTATTTCTCGTTGTGACGACATGTCCATTGCAGCCGTAGGCTATCGCTAGCGACGATAATGGAGGAAATGTGAGCAAGCCGATTAACCGTGAGTTTGGTAGCCGTGTGATTCCTGCCTGGGCTATAGCGCCAGGCGGCGAGGAGTTTATTGACATTAAATATCAAATGGGAGATGGAATCGCGAAGATCACTATCAATCGCCCTGAAATTCACAATGCATTTCGTCCTCAAACTGTAATTGAGTTAATGCAGGCTTTCTCGTTAGCTCGCGACAATGAAGACATCGGCGTGATCATATTAACCGGCGAAGGCAACGAAGCTTTTTGTTCAGGTGGAGATATAAGCGTTCGCGGTGATGATGGCTACCTGGGTGAAGATACGTTAGCAAAGAAAGGTATCGGCCGACTCAATGTTCTAGACCTTCAGGTGCAGATCCGTCGCACACCGAAACCGGTCATTGCGATGGTCGCAGGTTGGGCAATCGGTGGCGGACATGTACTGCATGTGGTGTGCGATTTAACTATTGCCGCTGACAATGCAAAATTTGGACAGACCGGTCCAATGGTTGGTTCCTTTGATGGAGGATACGGTGCGGGTCTACTAGCCGCTCATGTTGGTCAGAAAAAAGCGCGAGAGATTTGGTTTATGACTCGTCAATATGATGCGCAAGAGGCGCTTAATATGGGATTAGTAAATACCGTCGTACCAATTGCTGACCTCGAGAGCGAGACGGTTTCATGGTGTCGCGAAATGCTTCGCAACTCTCCACTCGCTCTACGTCTTTTGAAGTCAAGTTTAAATGCCGCCGATGATGGTTTAGCAGGTGTGCAGCAGCTAGCTGGCGATGCAACACTACTTTTCTATATGAGTGAAGAGGGTCAAGAGGGCCGTGATGCATATAAGGAAAGACGAGCACCAAACTTTGAGAAATTTCCAAAACGTCCTTAACCAATGCTCGATTCAATATTAGGCTCACTTAAAGTTGTTGCGCTCGCAACTAAAACCGACTTTCGTTCGGTAACTTCTCGCGAAGTTGCTCTCTTCGAAGGGCCAATGGGGTGGGGCGAGTTTTCGCCCTTTCTTGAATACAGCTATGAAGAGTCAGTACCGTGGCTTTTGAGTGCAATTGAAGCGGCTTTCGTTCACACTCCGGTTGGAGTGCGTAGTGCCATTGAAGTAAATGCGACGCTACCGGCCATGGATGACCCCGAAGAAATCGAAAAGCTTCTCAATGGGTTTGAGGGAACTAAAGTCGTAAAAATAAAAGTTGGGGGAGAGCCCGAGATTGATTTAGCTCGAATTGCATGTGTGCGTGAGTTGCGCCCAGAGGCAAAAATTCGCTTAGACGTTAATGGATTGTGGAGCGTTAACCAGGCCCATGCATTCTTAATTCAAGCCGGCGAGATTGAGTATGTCGAACAGCCTTGCTCAACGATTGAAGAGCTTCGCGAATTGAAACTTCGCATGGAGATAAAAATTGCTGGAGACGAAATAATTAGAAAAGCCAAGGATCCGATAAATCTTGATCTTTCCGGTGCAATAGATATTGTGATGCTTAAGGTGGCGCCATTGGGCGGCATCGCTCAAGCTTTGGAAATTGCTCGACATTATTCGCTTCCTGTCGCGGTCTCAAGTGCGTTAGAGAGCGCCATCGGAATTTCTCACGGGTTAAAGCTTGCCGCCGCAATTCCTGAGCTCAATTATGCGTGCGGATTAGGAACGGGGGCGCTATTAGCAGTTGATGTTGCTGAGCTTCCCATTGTCGATGGCAAAATTGAGGTGGCAGATGTAACACCAGATTCTTTGGCACTGAATAAGTTTGCAGTCTCAAATGAACGCCTAAACTGGTGGAAGAATCGAATTCGTATGACGTGGGCTGCGGGAGCCGAACAAAAAATTAATGAGAGTGGGTGGAGCGCATGAATACATCGACATCATTGGCTCGAGCAGTAGTTCGCCAAATTATTGAATCCGGAATTACCGATGTTGTAGTTTCTCCTGGCTCTCGAAATGCACCTCTATCACTGGCATTTAACGCAGCAGCCACGCGCGGACTGATTAAAATTCACGTGCGAATTGACGAGCGCACTGCAGCTTTTTTTGCACTTGGACTTATTAAATCCACTCATCGGCCAGTTCCGATCGTCTGCACAAGCGGTACTGCAGTAGCAAACTTCCACCCAGCGGTTTTAGAGGCTAACCATACGAACGCTGCGTTGCTAGTTTTAACGGCGGATCGCCCAGCAATGTTGCGCCACACCGGAGCAAACCAAACTACCGAGCAAGCAAGAATTTTCGGAAAGGCCGTTCGATATTTTGCCGATATTGATGGGCCAGTTTTTCCGATGGAACTTCCTCTAGATAGCTTACGGTTTGGTCCAGTACATTTGAATCTTCAGTTTGATGAACCTTTGTTGCCAGATGATTCAACCCAGTGGTTAGATGAAATTAAAGTTGCCGCAACTTCATTTAAGGCTCGAAAGAGTTCAGTAAAACTAAAAGTGCAGGCAACTCGTGGTGTCTTAGTGATTGGCCATGATCGCGGCGGTCTAAGCGTGGCTGAAGTTACTGCATTTGCGAAGAAACTTAATTGGCCAATAGTTGCAGAAGATCCACTCTCATTTCCCGATGCGATTGCACATGCATCGATATTTTTAACCTCAACCCAAGTAAGAAGCGTCTTAGTTCCGCAAGCTGCAATTGTTATTGGACGTACAACGCTCTCACGATCGATTAACGCTCTCGTTGGACTTGCTCCTGTTGTTTATGTTATCGATCCTCGAATCGCAACAGTTGATGGTGATCGGTCTGCAGATAAACGCTTTATTGAGATTCCCACATTAGATAGCGTCATGGCATCCGATGATTGGATTGCGCAATGGCAGAAATACTCTGCGCGCTGTGCCAAATTAGTAAACGAAATCGATGGCTGGAACGAAGCATCTATTGCACGAGAGATTGGCGAGGCAATCCCAAATGGATCAGCGTTGTTTGTCTCCTCGTCACGGCCAATACGAGATATTGAGGGCTTTGCAACCCCACGAAGCGGTCTCACCACGTACGCAAACCGAGGTTTAGCTGGAATAGATGGGAATATCTCTTCGGCATTGGGAATCGCTTCGGGACATCTTCAAACTTTTGCAGTGGTTGGAGATTTAGCTTTTTTGCATGACGTAACTGGGCTCATCGAGTGCGAGGATATTAATTGTAAGTTCATTGTGATTAATAATGATGGTGGCGGTATTTTTTCAACTCTTTCACAACGCGGGATCGAAGGCTTCGAAAAAGTATTTGGAACTCCTCATGGGTTAGATCCTGCAGCGATTGCGGCCTCTTTTGGAGTACCTTCAAAAACGATCACATCAATTGAAGAACTTAAAAAAGAATTGGCCGCACCAGTCAAAGGGGTTTGCGTTGTTGTCGCTAAAGTTCAATCACGCGAAGCTAATGCGGACAATTTGAAATCGATTTATGAAAAGATGGGTTCAATTTAATTAAGGGCACTTCGCATTGGAACAAGTTTGGCTTCACTCTCGGCAAGCTCTTTATCGGGATCAGAGCCTGCAACTATTCCGCAACCTGCAAAGATTCGAATTGAATTTCCCTCAATCTGGCCACACCTGAGTGCAATTCCGAGTTCACCATCTCCAGCGGCATCGATCCATCCCACGGGACCTGCATATCTACCTCGTGACATACCCTCAATCTCCGCAATTAATCTAGAGGCCTGTTCTCTTGGAGTTCCGCAAACTGCCGCAGAAGGATGAAGTTGCTCAAGGATTGTAAAAGCATCAACGTGGGCTAATTTTTCAGCTAAAGCGCCGGTGACATCAGTTGCTAAGTGCATAACATTGGCTAAGTGCAAGACATAGGGAGACTCAGGAACATTTGTCGATGTGCATAATGGTTCAAGCGCATCGGCCACAGAACGCACCGCATATACATGTTCCTCTAAATCTTTCGATGAGCGAGCAAGAGATGCCGCTAGGGCTAAATCGCGCTCGTCATCACCAGTTTTACTAATAGTCCCCGCTAAAACTCGAGAAGTAACCATTTTGCGGCTCAATCGCAGCAGTAATTCAGGCGTAGCGCCAACTAAGCCTGATACTGCAAAACTCCATGTAGATGGATATTCAGATGCCAACTTCTTTAAAATTGTTCGAGGCTCAATATTTCCGATGGCATTTCCGGTGAAATCCCGGGCAAGTACAACCTTATCAAGAGCTCCGCTTTGGATTCGATTGACAGCGGTCGTCACTCGCGATTTCCATGCGCTATCTGCCTCGCTATTAGACGCCCAAGTGATTACGTTTGGAGTTAATTGCGGTGCTGTTAATTTCAAATCTGGTTGTGTAGATGACCCAATCCAAGTGATCCAAGATTTTTCTGCTTTCTTTCCGACGATTACTTCGGGAATAATTAAAACAGATTCATCTTCTGCAGAGAAAGAAAAAGATGCAAATAGAATGGGACCTGTTCCATTTCCATGCACAGAGTTTGATACGGCAAAGCCTTCGAGCTGCTTTAACCACCAATTACGTGCATCGGCAAAGCGGTGCGGACCACTCACGGTAGTTGTTGCATAGACCCCCCAACCAACTAAACCTTCACCACCGCGAACCCAAGAAAGCGGATTCGAATCAGGTAGGAGATCTAGTAATGGTAAATGCTCACCAAGATGGGTCGTTGTAACCGAGATTAACGAAGGCATATGGATTTTTGTTAGCTACTCTTCTTATTTACGAATCGCCACACAACAGGAAGTGAAGTACCTGCAATAATAATTTTTAAAACCTCTCCAAAAATAAATGGAGTTAATCCAGCGCTAAAGGTCCAAGCCCAATCTTTCCCAGTGAAATGGTGCAACCAAAAAAGGCCGAAAGTAAAAATTGTAGTTGTGCCAATCAACATAGTTGGTAGCGCCGTTAAAAATCTTTGATCTAACTGACGGTTAGCTAAAACTCCAAGGAGAAATGTGGCGACCATCATTCCTATTAAATAACCTCCAGTGGCCCCTGTAATTTTTTCAATTCCATAGCTCGCACCTGCAAAAACCGGGGCACCAGCGATTCCGGCAAGGAGATACATTGCAAAAGTGGCCAAACCCAGCCCAGATCCGTAAGTAGTTCCTATGAGGAGAACTCCGAGTGTCTGACCGGTTACAGGAACTGGCGATCCTGGAATAGGAATTGAAATCTGCGCGAGCGCCGCTAGAAAAAGCGTTCCACCTGCTACAAGGGTGGCATGAGTAAGCGCAGTACTCCGCGGCAAGAGGCTTGCTCGAAGAGAGCTAGCAGGAAATGTCATGCGGTTCTCCTTGGGTGGTGAAGTTGTGGATGAGCCTACTTCAAGAGAGAATGCATATATGTCCCGCGCTAATCTCGGTAAAGATCCCGATGAAGTAGCTGCCATGTTTGATGGGGTGGCAAGACGCTATGACATCGTTAACGATCTCTTATCTTTAGGTCGGACTAAGGCCTGGCGCCGCGCAGCGACGAAAATAATCGCTCCAGCCCCCGGAATGAAGATCCTTGATATTGCCGCAGGTCCTGGATCATCCTCTGAGCCCTTGCATAAGGCCGGCGCAACCGTGCTATCTACTGACTTTTCTGAGGGAATGCTCGCTCAGGGCCGAAAATCCCGCCCTTACCTAAGCTTTTCCAAGGCCGATGCCCTTAATCTGCCCTTTGAGGATGAGAGCTTTGATGTAGCCACAATCTCCTTTGGCCTGCGAAATACGGTGGATTTCCACAAGGCGCTCGCCGAAGCGCTTCGCGTTGTTAAAAAAGGCGGACGAATGGTCGTCGTTGAGTTCTCCCATCCCACGTGGCGCCCCTTTCGAAGCCTGTATATGGGCTATTTGATGCGCGCGCTGCCAGTGATAGCTCGAAAAACATCCTCGAACCCCGAGGCCTACATCTATTTAGCGCAATCGATCAGGGCCTGGCCCGATCAAATGGGTCTGGCCAAGGCCATGGAGCTCGCCGGTTGGGGCTCGGTTACCTGGAAAAACCTGACTTTCGGGGTTGTTGCAGTTCACATCGGGATAAAGGGCTAGCGGTCATTGGCATAGGCCATACGACTCTAAGATTTCGTACGTGATATCCACATCTAATCCATATGTGCCGATTCTGGTGCTAGGGGCACTTGGCTTTGGCTTTGCCTTAATCTCCGTAGTTGCGGGTGCATTAACAGGACCTGCTCGCTATAACCGCGCGAAGTTAGATGCATATGAGTGCGGAATCGAACCATCTCCACAAGCTGCAGAGGGTGGGCGCTTTCCAGTTAAATATTTTTTGACTGCGATGCTCTTTATTATTTTTGATATTGAAATCGTTTTTCTCTATCCATGGGCAGTGACGTTCGATCAATTAGGAGTCTTTGGTTTAGTTGAAATGGCGATCTTCATTGGCACCGTCTTTGTTGCTTACACATACGTCTGGCGTCGCGGCGGATTGGAATGGGATTAAAAAATGGGTC